>ULQU01030032.1_pt1 | contig 16308 bp, 14 predicted proteins | sample 1954841 | NCBI WGS metagenome assembly ULQU01 (sample SAMEA4835664, study PRJEB28245) | human gut metagenome | biome: gut microbiome; material: fecal sample | place: Denmark | collected 2008
GTGCCCTTTCAAAGGGGGATGCCCTAAATTGAGTGCTTACTAACTGCTTGATTGTTAATTTATAATATGATCTTGCAGGATTGGGCGTATCTGCCTAAATTGAAAAAAGATCAATGAACGATGATGAAAAGGTGCAATGGTTTGTTATGCGTGATTTGAAAAGACGGAATGCCAAATTGCCAGCGTATAAACAACTTGCTGATAAGGGGATAAAAGTATTTGTTCCTATGAAGTGGCATACTATAAAGCGAAAGGGAATTGTTATTCGTGAAGAAATTCCTGTGATACAAGATTTACTCTTTGTTTATGCTTCGCGTTTACATCTTGATCCTATTGTAGAAAAAATACCGACTCTGCAATATCGTTGGTTGCGGAATACCTTTCGGAAACCGATGACTGTACTAGACCTCGAAATGGAAAAATTTATATCTGCGGTTAGCTCCTCAAACTCTCCCCAATATTATTTGCCTGAAGAGATAACTCCTCAAATGTATGGACGTAAAATTCGAATTGTCGGAGGAAATCTCGATGGGTATGAGGGATATTTGCTAACTACACGCGGTAGTAAAGTTAAGCGTTTACTTGTTGAATTAGAAAACTATCTTGCAGTTAGTGTAGAGGTCCTTCCTGAGTTTATTCAATTAATTTGATTTAGCTTATAATTGATTATTCTGCTTAGAAGAATACATTTTTGTAAATATGATGTGGAATGATGTTGAAAGAATTTAGAAGTAGACTAGAAGGTAAATACAAGGATTATGAGATTTAGATACAGAATTGTCTGAAGTAGATTGTTCTCTTAAGGATTCTTTATCAAATGAATATGTGGTCGTTATTTTCTAAACAAACAATTGTTGAGAGTAATATCTTGAACGGAATGACTGATTATCATTCACATGTCCTTCCAGGTGTGGATGATGGAGTGTCAACATCTGAAAAGGCTTTTGAATTATTGGCTTTTTATGAAGAATTAGGTATACGACATGTTTGGTTAACTCCTCACATCATGGAGGATTACCCTAATAAAACAGATATATTGCGACAGCAATTTGAAAAATTTTTTACTGAATATGTGCGATACAGCAAGAATCCTGTAACATTGTCTCTTGCTTCGGAAAATATGTTGGATTCACTTTTTATGCAACGATTAAGTGGAAATGACTTATTGCCCATTATCGATTCATCTCATTTATTGGTTGAAACTTCATATTATATTCCTCCATTTCATTTTAAAGAATTGCTTGAACAGATAAAGAATAAAGGATATACTCTGATATTAGCTCATCCGGAACGTTATCACTATTTGTCTACTATGCAGGAATATGAAGAGCTTTATCATAGAGGGATACAGTTGCAGCTGGATATAGCATCGATTGTGGGAGCATATGGGGAAGAGGCACGTAGTAAAGCCTTGGTATTACTTCAAAAAGGATATTATTCATTGATAGGAACAGACGTTCATCATAGGGAAAATTTTGTAAAATGGATAAATATTCCTATACAGAAGACCGTTTTAAAAAAAATGAAATATTTAATAGATAAATAAATATGAAACACTTACAAGAAATTTCGACTGCATTTTTCTTTTTAGTATTTGTATGTCTACTCATATTCTTTTCGTCTTGTAAAACGAATTCTAAAGTTGTCTATTTGCAAGATATTCAGTCTAATATAGCCATAGCATTACAAGAGGTAAAAGAAATAACTTTAAAACCGGGTGATAAATTAAATATTGTTGTATATAGTCGTGATCAGGAATTGGTGAAAATGTTTAATTTGATATCTATGTCGGAAGGAAATAATTCCAGGGAAAATTCATATTATACTGTCAATAAGGAAGGACAGATAGATATGCCTATCCTTGGACTGATCTCTGTTGAAGGACTGACTCGTTTGGAAGTGGCAGACTTGATAAAATATCGGTTGTTAGCCGGAAAGCTCTTGCGTGATCCTACTGTAACGGTAGAATATGCAAATATGTATTATTATGTGATGGGAGAAGTCGGAAATCCGGGAAAGCATGAAATAGAACATGATCAAATTACTTTGCTTGAAGCTTTATCGGAAGCTGGTGACCTCACTATACAAGGTCGACGTGACAATATTTTAGTTCTTCGAACGGTAAATGGTGAGCAAACTCCGTATAGAGTGGATATTACTCAGACAGAAAAGTTATATGGTTCACCAGCTTTTTATTTGCAACAGAATGATTTAATTTATGTTGAGCCTAATACGATGCGCGTTAACCAATCCCAGTTGAATGCAAATACGCTCCGTACTCCGGGCTTTTGGTTCTCAGCAACCTCCTTTGTGCTTTCTCTTATATTACTGCTTACACGATAAAAGTATGGAAAGATATCATTTAAAAACAGATAATCAACAGAGTTCTACGGGTAATAAGTTTCGTGTAAAAGATTATTTTTTTCTCTGTATAGGTCATTGGCCGTGGTTTATTATATCTTTGCTTATAGCGATGGGAGGAGCCGTATTATATTTGAAATGCACTCCTAAAGTTTATACCCGTACAGCCTCTATTCTTATTAAGGCAAACGATAATAGTTTAGATTCAGATCAGCAGTTGAAAGAGCTTGGCATCATACAGAGCCCATCGAATGTGACCAATGAGATTCTTTCTTTACAGACTACACCTGTTGCAAAAGAAATTGTAGGTTTGCTAAGTTTAGAGGTTAATTATCTGCGTGAAGGAACTTTTCATGATGAAGTGATCTATGGCATTCAAAGGCCTGTTACAGTTTTATTTGCTGATCTAAATGATAATGAAACGGCTTCTTTATATGTTCATTTAAAAGCAGACAGTTCACTCGTCTTGAGTGATATGAGGCGTAACAATGAATTGTTTGAAGATAAAATAACCATGAGGTTAGGGCAGACCAAACAGACTCCAATAGGAAATCTTACCATATTACCTTCTCCATATTATAAATACGGTACAACAGACCAGATAAAGGTCTCTCGTTCACCTATAGATGCCGTGGCGAATTCTATTAAAGGAAAGATTTCTGTTAAATTACGGGACAATAACTCAACTATTCTTGATATCAGTTATACTGATGTATCTGTCAACCGTGCAGAAGATGTATTGAATGCACTTGTGACCGTTTATAATGAAAACTGGGTAAAAGATCGTAATCGAATTACGGTTAGTACCAATGAGTTTATAAAGGATCGTTTGGGAGTGATAGAACAAGAATTAGGAAATGTAGAACAAAATATATCTAATTATAAATCGGAACATTTGGTACCTGATGTCCAACAAGTTGGAAGTATGGCTATCAGTCAGGCTAATACAGCAGAGCAGGAGTCTAATGCATTAAGTAATCAAATTTACATGATACGTTATATTCGTAGTTATTTGTTGGATGGACAGCATGAAAACCAATTGTTACCTTCCAATTCAGGAATCGGAAGTTCTACGATTGGAAGACAAATCGAAGAATATAACGAGATTCTACTTCAACGCAATAATCATTTGGCCAATTCCTCTCTTCAGAATCCATTAGTAATGGACTTGGACCAACATCTGGCAACTTTACGTCGCTCTATTATACAGTCGCTCGATAATGAATTGGCTATTTTAAGTACCCAGCAAAAGAACATACGCTCCGATTATGATCAGGCTATTGCAAAGATAGCTTCCAATCCTCAACAAGCAAAATATTTGTTGTCTGTAGAACGTCAACAAAAAGTGAAAGAGTCATTGTATCTTTTCCTTTTGCAAAAGCGGGAAGAGAATGAATTGTCTCAAGCCTTTACAGCATATAATACCCGATTGATCGAGCCTCCGCATGGAAGCATGGCTCCGACTTCACCGGTACAAAATACCATTTTGTTTTATGCCTTCTGTTTAGGATTAGCCTTTCCTGCATTTATTTTGATCGGGAAAGAAATTTTAAATACGTCTGTCCGTAGTCGGAAAGACTTAGAGTTGCTTAATGTTCCATTTGTTGGAGAGATTCCTTTGGCACAAACAGAGAAAAAAGGTTTTCAATTGGTCCCCAAAAGAGAAAAAATAAAAGAAAAATCAAAGATTCTGATAACCGATAAAAGCCGGAATATTATGAATGAATCTTTTCGTGTTGTACGTACTAATATGGAATTTATTTTGGGCTTTAATGATAATCATCACCGTATTATCATGCAGACTTCTATCAATCCAGGAAGTGGAAAGACGTTCATTACTGCAAATTTAGCGGTAGCAATGGGACTTAAAGGTAAAAAGGTGCTGGCTGTTGATTTAGATCTCCGTAAAGGTTCGTTGTCTGTATACGTTGATTCTCCTCATCGGGGTATCTCAAATTTTTTAAGTGGACAGGAACCTGATTATAAAAGTTTGATTGTTCGTCAGAATGGCATTGATTTTTTACCTTGTGGTACTCTTCCTCCCAATCCATCCGAACTCTTATTTTCACCTCGTTTTCAAAAGATGATGGAGGAAATTCGCGAAATGTATGATTATGTTTTTATTGACTGCCCGCCGGTAGAGATTGTTGCCGACGCTACTATAATCAGCCATTATGCAGATTTGACTCTCTTTATCATTCGGGCAAAGATACTGGATCGTTCGTTCTTACCTGATATTGAACGTTGGTACAATGAAAAGAAATATAAAAATCTGTGTATTATTTTGAATGGAACAGAAACTTTTTCCGGATATTATGGATATCATAAGTATGGATACTATTATGGGAAAGATTATGGTATAAGTAATTCGTAATGCCGTTAAAAGACTTTAGAGCCTATATCATGATGCTTTATGGAAGCTTCGGTTTATCAGCCTTTATTCCTTATTATAGTAACGTTGCTTTGTTTAATAACCGGTTACCGTTATATTTCTTCTTATGGTGATATCTTGCAACGAACACAGGAAGGATGGCTGTTTTCTCTTGTATTAAGTATTGTCTTTGTACTATGGATAGGTATGCGTCCTGTCAGTGGAGTATATTTTGGTGATACTATTAATTATGCCCTAATCTATGCTAATATGAATCTGGAGACAGTAAAAATAGATTGGCATAGTGAATGGATTTGGCAATGGTTTACCATGGGATGTAAGAAAGCCGGTTTAAATGTTCACATATATTTTGTCCTGATTGAAGCTGGTTATATACTGTCTGCTTGGATAGCGGTAAAAAAATTCTTGCCGAATCATCCTATGTTGGGGATGCTGTTCGTCTGGTCTTCTTTGATGTTTTTTTCATTTGGAACCAATGGGTTACGTAATGGACTGGCTTGTCATCTGATCTTATTGGCTATGGCTTTTTTGTTTGATGACAAATATATTACTGGAAGTCTTTTATGCTTAATAGCTTTAGGCATTCACCGTAGCGTTATGCTGCCTATTGTTGCCATAGTGGTTGGTCTGTTTTTGATTAAAGATGTAAAAATCTCAATAGGATTCTGGCTCCTTTCGATATTAGTGTCTTTGCTTGCGGGTGGAGCAATTACTTCGTTTTTTGCTTCTTTGGGCTTCGATGACCGGTTGTCCAGCTATACAAGTTCTGACACAGATATGGCACAATTCTCGTCTACGGGTTTCCGCTGGGATTTCCTGCTGTACAGTGCTATGCCGGTTTGTATGGCGTGGTATGTATGTGTAAAGCGGCAGATTCAAGACAACTGGTACAACGCTTTATGTGTTACCTATTGTTTATGCAATGCTTTCTGGATTATTGTTATACGTTCGTCATTTAGCAATCGTTTCGCTTATTTATCGTGGTTTCTATATCCGCTCATGATTGCATATCCACTTGTAAATCTTCCGGTATGGAAAGATCAGGATCAAAAAATTGGTTTGATACTATTGTCATATTGTGGTTTTACATTGTTTATGCAGTTTATTTATTGGTAATAATGGAAGTATTCATTTTTTAAATTATAGACTATGTATATGAACTTAAAAAGAATGGCAAACTATTTCTTTTTAATGATCTGCTTGTTTTTGTCGCTTTCTGTAACGGCACAGACACAGACCAAACCACTTTGGGTTCAAAAAGGAGAAAAGTCTTTAGAAAAAAAGCCTACAAACGAAAGCTATTATTTCAAAATTTTCAACACTTATGGAATGGATGTCAACCTTTTAGAGAAACAACGTTTCCAACCTCTTTTAGAACATATCCGTGACCGTTATCAGGCAGATCCAGCCCAAATAAAACTGGATAGTTTGTACTTAAGTAATGATTCATCAAAAATGACTTATCGCATTACATTTACCGATTCGGTAGGTAATGCTGTAGTATATGCCGAAAAAGTAGATGAGTATCGTGCTTTTGAGGATTATGTGGATAATACCTACCAATTTGAGTATTACCAGTTGTATGCCATATCCAAACGCGATTCTGTTCCTGTATTTGATGAATTTACGCTTTCAAGAACATACAATTATAAAGCCGTATGTCTTTCTTTAATTCCGGGACTTGGACAAATCTATAAAGGGCAGAAAATAAAGGGATATGCTATTTTAGGAATGGAAGCAACCTTGGTCGTTTCTGCTGTCGCGTTTCATTTTAAGAAACATTATTGCGATAAACAAATCAGTGAACAACCGCAATTTGCAGATAGCTGGAGAAGTAAATCTTTAGGATGGAGACAAATGCGTAACTTATGCTTTGGAGTTGCTGGTTGTCTTTATGTTTATAATCTGATTGATGCGGCACTTAGTAAAGGTAGTAGGCATGTTGTCGTGAAGAAGCCCAAACTGCAAGTTTTGCCTTCTGCTTCACCAGAGGGAGCTGGCATGACTTTATCATTCAACTTCTGATTCAATATGGCCGACATAAAAATACATCTGTGTCTTGCTCACATGAGTGGCCTGGAGCAGCATTATATTCGCTCAGCTATTGAAAGCAATTGGGTAGCTCCGTTAGGTCCTAATGTAGAAAAATTTGAAAAAGAGCTGGAGACTTTTGTTGGATACGATAAACATGTTACGGCAGTTTCATCGGGTACTGCAGCTCTCCATCTAGCTCTGATCTTATCTGGGGTGGGCAGGGGAGATGAAGTCATTTGTCAGAGTTTTACTTTTATAGCATCAGCTAATCCTATTTTATATCAGGGAGCAACTCCGGTCTTTGTCGACAGCGAAACTGATACCTGGAATATGTCTCCTCTGCTCTTGAAAAAGACCATTGAAGACCGACTCCGGATAACGGGAAAGTTACCTAAAGCCATTGTAGTTGTTCACTTGTATGGAATGCCTGCCCGGATGGATGAAATCATGGATATGGCAGATTATTACGCTATTCCTGTTATTGAAGATGCTGCAGAAGCTATGGGTTCTACCTACAAAAGCCGTCCTTGTGGCACCTTTGGAAAATATGGTATTTTCAGTTTCAATGGGAATAAAATGATTACTACCAGTGGTGGAGGAGCGTTGATCTGTCCCAATGAAGAGATGAGCCGTAAAGCTTTATTTTATGCTACTCAGGCTCGTGAACCCTTTCCGTACTATCAGCATGAATGCGTAGGATATAATTATCGCATGAGTAATATTTGTGCAGGGATCGGGTGTGGACAAATGAGTATACTTCACGAACACATTGCTCATCATAGATATCTGGCAGCTTGTTATCAGACATTGTTGAGAGATGTACCAGGCATTTCTGTGCATACCAATCCTGATGCTGATATTTCAAGTAATTATTGGTTGAGTACAATCTTGATTGATCCTATAATTACGGGTACGAACTATGAACAAATCAGGAAGCATTTAGCGGAAAAAGGTATCGAAAGCCGCCCGTTATGGAAACCTTTGCACTTGCAGCCGCTTTTCAGAGAAGCGCCTCGTTATGTCAATGGAGTTAGTGAGAAGTTTTTCGCTGAAGGCTTATGTTTACCTAGTGGTCCGTATGTACAGGAGAAAGATGTACTATTGATAACGAATGAAATTAAGAAATGTATAAGAAAATAACAGATTGGTTTTTGTTTCGTAAAACCTTTCCTTATTGGTGTGTATTCTTAACGGATTGTTTGATTGTTCTGTTTTCGGGTATAATGGCTTATGCCATAAACCATGGCTTGTCTGTTTGTGTACAGAACTTGGGAACATTATTATATACATTACTGATTTATGAAGTTTGTTTTATAGTAGGTTTCCGCATATTTCATACTTATAGTGGCATTATACGGAAATCATCTTTTATAGATTTGCTCCATTCCGTATGTTCTTTGTTGATCGGTCTGGTTATCATTATGTGTTTACGTATATTTCTACATACCGATCTCATATTCCTGACCATCCGTTTCCGAGACTTGTTACTTCAGGTGATACTGGCCACTATTGGTATGTGCGGATTACGTACGATAGCAAAAGTCTTTTATGATTACTATTTAAAGCGTCGTGTAACGTCGGGGAATGCCTATGGCTGGGATGATAGTGCGTTATTCGAATGGGAGATGAAAGCCCTGTTACCTCGTGATCCCATTACCATAGACATGAATGCGATCAATCAAAAATTGAATGGAAAACGAATCTTAGTTACGGGAGCAGCTGGTAGTATTGGCAGTGAACTGGTAAAATTGCTTGCTGACTGTTCACCTGAAGAACTTATATTAGTTGATCAGGCAGAATCTCCATTACATGAGGTATTATTGGCGATGACCTATAACTGTCCAAGTTTAAAGTGCCATACTATTGTTACTAATATATGTCATAGCCACCGTATGGAACATATTTTTAAAGAATACAGACCTCAAATAATTTTTCATGCGGCAGCTTATAAACATGTTCCCATGATGGAGGACAATCCTGTTGAAAGTATATTAAATAACGTGGATGGCACCCGTAAATTAGCAGATTTAGCCGTAAAATACGGAGTGAATGAATTCGTGATGATCAGTACAGACAAAGCTGTCCGGCCAACAAGTGTGATGGGGTGTTCCAAACGTATTTGTGAAATCTATTGTCAGAGTTTGGCTAAATTCAATAAAAATAATTGCAAGTTCATTACCACTCGTTTTGGAAATGTGTTAGGCTCTAACGGCTCTGTTATTCAGGTATTTCGTAAACAGATACGTTGTGGCGGACCTGTTACAGTTACTCATCCAGATGTGGTGCGATATTTTATGTTGATACCCGAAGCTTGTCGGTTGGTATTGGAAGCTTGCCGTATGGGTAAAGGAGGGGAAATATTTGTATTTGATATGGGATATCCAGTACGTATTTCCGATTTGGCACGTCAGATGATAAAGTTAAGTGGTAATAGGAATATTCAGATTAAATACACAGGATTACGTCCGGGAGAGAAACTTTATGAAGATCTGTTGAGTGACAAGGAAAATATGATGTCGACTTCACATGGAAAAATCAAAATAGCCCAAGCTCAGGAGTACGATTTTGATACTATAAGCAAGAAGATTGATCAGTTAATAGAAACGGCAAAAACGTACGATGTACAAAAAATCATTATGTTGATGGAGCAAATTGTTCCTGAGTATAAGCATGCAATTTATAAGAAAAACAATTAAAAATATATGACTATGAAGCTGATAGATGTAGTACGTAAGGCAGCTGCGTCTCTTTTAGTTTGGGGAGTAGCATCTTTTAATTATGCAGTCTTTGCACAAGAGGACAAGTACAAGGATTACAGGGAAGTCTATCGTGATACGACCGATTACGTAGCTCCAACAGAATTAGGAATTAAAAAAGATACAATTGTAGATCCTTTACGTGTTGTTACTAATAAATTTGGTAAGAACTGGTTCATATTTGCTACAGGTGGTTTGCATACTTACCGGGGAGATTATTCAACTATGGGAAAGTTTTCTGGAACGCTTTCTCCCGACTGGAGTATAGGTATCGGTAAATGGTTCACTCCTGGAATTGGTTTAAAAGTAGAGTTTATCCGTTCAAATTCTCGTGGATATACTGGGTATACCACCGGACATTATGGATATGGCGATGTTCTGTATAAAGAAGATGGTACTCCTTACCGGAAAATGAAGACAGGTTGGTGGGATATTAGCGGAAGTGCCGTTTTGAACCTATCTCGTTTATTTATGGGATATGAAGGCTATAATAGTCCCAGACTGATGAATCAATTTATGGCTAATGTAGGTATTGGTGGAGTTCATCACCTGGGATATGAACATAGTCATGGATCTGATAATGAGTGGAGTGGACATGTAGAACTGCAATACAGCCGTTTCTTTAATCGTAAAAAACGATTCTCGTTGGATATAAAGGCCCGTGGTATTTTTTATCAGACAAATTTTGATTTGGAATATGGTCAAGCTGATTATGCAGCCAATAAATGGGATTGTAATTTGGGCATAGATGTCGGGTTTACTTACTATTTGGGTAAACAGCGTTCCAATGGTTGGGGACGTGCAACAACGCAGTTATACAAACGTGATTATAGAGAACGTAAAATCTTAGTTGTACGTGAAAAAGAGCATCCGGTGAAATATGGAACAATTACTTTCTATGTCTTTTATCCCAATAACTACTCCGGAAGAAATGATGCGCCGCAGGTACAAAGTTCAGTAGTCAATGCTTTGGATTATTTGGCTGGCGGTATCTTCACTCAAAAACAATATGTAAACAGCGATGCCGTAACTTCATGTATCGAAAAAGGTACATCCATGAACTCTTTGGCTATTCAGGATTTGCCAACTGAAACGGCAGATAGAGATTTTGAAATTAATTTTGTTCCTCGTGGTTATGAAATGTTGAAAGACCAGCCTCTGTCATATAGTTTGGAAGCAAGTGCAATGACCGATTTTTATAAGAAGGCAGGATATTATTATGCCCCAATATACGACGGTTTACATACTTGGAAATATCGTATCGATAACGAAACGCTCAAGCAACAATTATTGAGTTATGATAATTATACAGAAACAACTTCTTATGGTTTGAATTCTCATGACGGTCTGGATATCATCCGCCAGCACATGGATATTGATAGCAATGAAGAACTGGTAAGTTTTGCTGATGTATATGCTGTTATGAATTCAGACAAAGGTTATATTTCGCAATTCACAAATGCGGAAAGTGTATCGCATATCCAAAATGTATTTAAAGATGGCGTAATCACTATGATTCAGGTAGAAGGCTTGGCTACCAGTCAGGATAACTATACTGGTGCTAATGCAGAACAGGTTGGTATAGAACGTAATACGGCTCTTTCTCAAAACAGAGCACAAACTGTTATTTCATGGTTGAAGACCAACGAACACATGAAAGAGGTTGCTTCACAGATTTACCTGGTTGGCCACATGAATGGAATACGTACGGTAAATGATAAGAGTACTCGTGGTTTGAATGCTAAATTGAACAGATGCGTTAAAGTTCGTATTCATTATATGATAAGATAAGGATTACAGGTATCCTGTAATTAATTATTTATACAGATGCCTGTGGAAAGAATTGCCATAGGCATTTGTTTTTAATACATGATAAAATCTGAAGATTTTATGATATAATAGTGAAGATGATGTGAACAAATATTTTTTTTCTTTTCGTTCTTAATGCCTTATATAGCAGGCTTATAGGTAGATGAATAATAAGTTGAACTATGAATATAAAAGATCGTAACCCTGAAAAACAAGAATGGACAATAGAAATTAAGCCAAAGAAAAGATTATTGGATATTGATTTAAAAGGTCTATGGTTATATCGGGATTTATTTTATATGTATGTAAAACGGGATATTATAACTGTTTACAAACAAACCATCTTGGGTCCTCTATGGTTCCTTATACAACCTATTCTAACCACCATCATGTATATGTTTGTCTTCGGAGGACTGGCAGGTATCTCGACAGATGGCATTCCTCAGTCTCTCTTTTATATGTCCGGTATCCTGTTATGGAATTATTTCAATTCCGCCTTTATGGTTTCTTCCAACGTGTTTACAACCAATGCCAGTGTTTTTGGTAAAGTCTATTTTCCCCGTTTGGTAGTTCCCCTATCCGGCATCACGTCCAATCTCATCAAGTTTGGAATTCAGTTAATACTATTCATCGCTATTTACTTGTATTATTATATTCAAGGAGTAAACCTAAGCATTAACTGGATCATTATTCTTTTCCCGGTTTTGATTCTTATGATAGCCCTTCACGCCATGTCATGGGGACTGATTATTTCAGCATTGACAACCAAATACCGTGACTTGACCCAACTGGTAACATTCGGAATTCAATTATTCATGTATGTAACCCCTGTAATTTATCCACTCAGTGCAGCCCCTGAAAAATACCGTATGCTTATATCCTTCAATCCTTTAACACCGATATTCGAAACCTTCAAATATAGTTGTATGGGAAGCGGCTCATTAGACTGGATAGGATTAGGTTACAGTTTCATTGTATTACTAATTACACTGTTCCTATCTATTATCATATTCAACCGAGTAGAGCGTAATTTCATGGATACAGTATAAAGACATAAAAGGCAAACAAAAAATGAGTAATATAGCTATTCAATTCGATCATATAGGGAAATTATATCATTTAGGATTAGTAGGTACAGGCACTCTCTCACACGATTTAAACAGATGGTGGAAAACCACCATCTTGCGAAAAGAAGACCCGTATCTCAAAATTGGAGAAACCAATGACCGCTCCAAAAAGGGAAATTCAGACTTCGTATGGGCATTAAAAGATATTACTTTCGATGTTCAAGAAGGAGATGTAGTAGGAATTATCGGGAAAAACGGAGCCGGTAAATCAACTTTACTCAAGCTCCTATCCCGAGTTACCTCCCCTACTACAGGAGTTATCCGCGCAAAAGGAAGAATCGCTTCCTTACTGGAAGTAGGAACTGGCTTTCATCCCGAAATGACCGGAAGAGAAAACATATACATGAACGGGTCCATCATGGGAATGACCCGTCATGAAATTAAGCGTAAAATTGATGAAATTATCGATTTTGCTGGTGTAGAAAGATACATTGATACTCCGGTAAAAAGATACTCAAGCGGTATGACCGTACGTTTAGGATTTGCTGTTGCTGCATTTCTAGAACCTGAAATCCTCGTGGTAGATGAGGTACTGGCCGTAGGAGACGCTGAATTTCAAAAAAAGGCAATAGGAAAAATGCAAGATGTATCGAAAGGAGAAGGACGTACAGTCTTATTTGTAAGTCATAATATGGCAGCCGTACGAAGTTTATGCAATAGAGGTATTGTCTTAAAAGATGGTGGCATTGATTATATTGGTAATGAAATTAATGATACTATCAATCATTATTTAAAAATGAGCCAACCATCCAATAAACAAGGAAATAAAATTGTCCATAATATCGTATGGCATAAATCCGGTTTCCAAATAACCAATATTCTATTCAATGATACGGATTTTAGTTCTTCCACATTAGAATCCGGAAAGAATGCCTTAAACATAATGGTTACAGGAGAATCTGATGAGGATTTATTAGCAGACCTGATGGTAATCATAAAAAATAAAGACGAAGTTCCTATGGCAGCTTTAGCCGAAGGACATAACAAAGGAATTCTTACTCCCATCAACAAAGGAAAATTTACTATCAAAAAACAAATAATATTACCCAAATATTTAAGTAGTGGAGATTATATCATTGATATTAATATACATAGACCTATGGTAGAATGGTATATGAGAGCTCCTCATTGTGCAGAACTCCACATTGACGGCTATCAAGAAGGATTTGGAAGAGCTCTTAGATGCAATGAAGAAGGTTTTATGGGTCTTGAAGCAATATCATTATAATATGAAAAAATTATCAATTATAACAATTAATCTAAATAATAAAAGTGGATTAATTAAAACAATAAATAGTGTTATTAACCAAGAGTTTACAGATTTTGAGTGGATTATTATTGATGGTGCTTCAACAGATGGTAGTAAACAGTTAATTGAACAATATACCCAATATATAACATATTGGATAAGTGAACCTGATAAAGGAATATATAATGCAATGAATAAAGGAATAAAGATTGCAAAAGGAGAATATTGCTTATTTCTAAATTCAGGTGACTATTTAGCTTCAAAATATACATTAAAAAGAGTTTTTAGCCATAATTATACAGCAGACATTTTTATTGGTAATATATTATACAATACTCTTCCTATCAGTAGAAGATTTGGTTTTCATAGTGATTATATCACTTGTTACGATATAATAAAAGGCTCAATAGCACATCAAGCATCTTTTATAAAAAAAGAATTGTTTAATAAGTATGGCTACTATGATGAAAATTTAAAAATTGTATCCGACTGGAAGTTCTTTTTATACACAATAGTAGAAAAAGGATGTAGTGTAAAATATATAAATGAAGATATTGCCTATTATGATATAAGTGGTATTTCAAGCACACAAATTCCTATATTTAAGGAGGAAAGGAAAAAAGTTTTATTAGAATTTTTACCTAAATCTGTAATAAACGATTATCAATTTACTATACAACAAAGTGAAATTCGTAAATATCATATATCACGCATATTATATTCACTTCTTTATAGGGCAGTAATAATATATGAAAAGTTAAAATTTAAAAAATTAACAATATAAAAATAAAGCAAAATTATGGATATATTTCTTTCAATTATTATTCCAGTATATAATGTTGAACAATATCTAAAAGATTGCTTATCTAGTATTTTAAACCAAAATTTTCAGCAATATGAAATCATTTTAATAGATGATGGCAGTACTGATAATTCTGGAAGAATATGTGATGAATATGCTTCTAACTATAAGAATATTATTACTATTCATCAAGCAAATCAAGGTGTCAGTTCAGCTAGAAATAAAGGCGTTTCTTTAGCTAAAGGTAAATATATTCATTTTATAGACTCAGACGATACTATTGATCCAGATACATATGTAAAAAATATCCCAATTCTACAAGCTAATACAAATATTGACATATTATCATTTCCAATAAATTTTCATAGAAAAGAAAAAATAGAACGTAAATACATACATCAAACCGTTTATAAAGGCTCATATGATATTTTTATACACTACTTCAATGGCAGACAACTTCAATCTATGGATGTATTTTTATGGCATAAAATATTTAAAACAGATATTTTAAAGAAAATAACTTTCCCTATTGGGAAAATATGTGAAGACGTTTTTGTAATTCCTTCAATATGCCAAAATTCCCAGTATGCTATTTGTACACCATATGGAGGATATAATTATTTCACACGTCCTGCCTCACTATTAAATTCCTACACAATAAAAAACAAAATACCCTATATATTAGATACAATAGAAAGTAGATTAAATTGTTTATTATATGCCAGACAAATCAAACAATTAAACAGATGTCGTATATCATCTTATATTAGATTAATTATTTTATTTAAAAATTTCCTGTTAGAATCTAACATAAAACGAACAAAAGAAATCGAAAAAAGACTATATAATGAAATGCCATCTATAAGAGATTTTATTATATACTCATATAAAACTGATAAATTAATAATTGCATTTATTTTACTATCTAAAATGATAACATTAAAAAATGCATTTAAAATATTCAATCTATTGACTAACAAATGAATCCAAGTAAAAGAATTCTTTTTCTTATAGAGTCTTTATCTGGAGGTGGAGCAGAGAAAGTTCTCTCTATACTTCTGAAACATATAGATAAGACTAAATTCAACATAACTTTATGTACAATTGTTGATACAGGAATATATGCAGAAGAAGTCAAAAGATACGTAAAGTACACATCCATTTTAGGTAATTCACAAAAAAAGAATTTATTGGGTAAAATATTATATAAAATTCAGTATTTGTTTATCTATAGGATTTTACCCTTCCAGTTAATTTATACTTTTTTTATACCTAAAGGGAATAACATAGAAATAGCTTTTGTTGAGGGCTTTTGTACTAAAATCCTGTCGCACTCCACTAACAGGAAAGCAAAAAAGATAGCCTGGGTTCATACTGACTTAATTAATAATCATTGGATAACCTCAGTCTATAAAAATAAACAAGAAGAAAAAAAATCTTATCAGAGATTCGATAAAATTATCGGAGTATCCAATACTGCAACAAATGCTATTAAACAATTATATAATGTCAATAATGCAATAACTTTATATAATCCTATAGAGAACGACAATATTAGAAAAAGAGCTAATGAGCCCATAACTTTACCTCCCCAAACACAAGCTATCCGAATGGTAACAGTGGGACGTTTTGTACCTCAAAAAGCATACGACAGATTATTACGAGTAATAAAACGTCTATATGAAGATGGATACTCCATTGAGCTTTGGATATTAGGGGATGGAGAACAACGACCTATACTAGTGTAACGTCTTGACGACATATAGAAATTAACATTC
>ULQU01019335.1_pt1 | contig 16306 bp, 10 predicted proteins | sample 1954841 | NCBI WGS metagenome assembly ULQU01 (sample SAMEA4835664, study PRJEB28245) | human gut metagenome | biome: gut microbiome; material: fecal sample | place: Denmark | collected 2008
TGTACAGACTCGCCTCGACGAGGTGAAGGCCACTATCGAGAAGGACTACGCCATCGTAGCCGCACAGTTTGTCGGTGTGGAGTCCAGTATCCAGTATGACATCAACAAGAAGAAGAATGAGCTGAAGGCTCTGTATGAGGCCGTGGAACTCGACGAGAATAGCACCATCGACCTGGAGACCATCAAGACTGCTATCGAGCAGCTGCTCGCTGATGCCAAGGCTGCGGCAGAGGCTAACAGCATCGGTTCCATCCAGAGGCTGATGAGCGAGGGCGCAACGTTCTATACGCTCGGCGGCCAGAAGGTCGAGGCTCCTTGCAAGGGCAACATATATATGATCCGTCATGCTGACGGAAGTGTCAAGAAAGTATATATCAAGTAATCAATGCTTGTTAAGGCTGGTTCTAATAATTAGTTCGGGGACTTTCGAAACCATTGAGGGTAAAAGGTCTATCGGTCTGATTTTAGAGCCAGCCTTATGGTAAAAGAGTTTACCATACTATCAATTCCAGTTGAACCGGAGAAGTCAGTTCTCGATGTTTTGGAAGGTCTTTGGAAGTCAAAGCGCAGTCGGCGAAGTGGGTGAAATGGACAGCGCATGCGTCGTTGCCTGTCGTTTGGATTCCTGTATTATCAAAAGACTTGCCCTGTCCCCAACAGGGCTACGATCGGTTTCTCATCATTCTGACTTCAAGGAAACAACCTTGGAAGTATAACTTCGTTTGGGGTTTTTACGCTTACTGAGGTTTGTGAAAATCTCGTAAGCTGTTTCCCTTTATGAAATTCATTCCATCGGTGGGATGACGAATGTCGGCTGTGAAGTCGGGTTCGTCTCCCACCGTTTTGCATCCCCTCCCCCTTGCTCACGACCCAAACTGATAGCTTCACGAACAAAAGCCTTAGAAAAAACCATCTACGAAATAAAAAAGAGGATTTACGAAAAAGACCCTTTAAACTGCTGATATTCAAGACAAAACCGTAGTAAACAAAATCGCATCACTAAATCTAAACAAACTTTTTTTGATTTTTTTCTCAAAACAGGGGTTACTTTCCCCCTTTTCTCCTCATTAATATATGAAACACGATTAGTTGCCGTAGCGGAACGGCACACCCGCAGCGACTGCGGGCTCTACTTACTGGACACAATATATATATGTATCAAATTTATCGGGGCACCCATCGTGGTGCCCCGCTTTGTGTTTTTACCATCTAATTAACCCGTTTCCATTCGATTTTTGAATCAAGAATTTGCAAGTAAAGAAAGTAAATCCGTATGCGGCTATCAGTTTTTTAGAATGCGATGGCTGGTGTGTAGATGAAAGTCAGCAGGAATATGGGGTGGTAAGAATCAGAGTGAGATGGCGTGGGAGTGGTGTGTAACTTGTTGATATACAAAAGTAAATCGGAAAGGAAACAAGCAGAAATCATCTTATCGAAAATGCTTATAGCTGCATTTGTGCTTTTTAAATGCCGATGATCTGCGGCTTTCGTTATTGTCTATACCTTTGCAATCGAAAATCGCGGATGCCACTTCCGACAGGTGTGGCGCTGCGGCAAGGCAGAGGAAATTAGTCAAAATAATAAAGTACAAATGGAAATACTTGAAAAGTTGTTTTACGGATTCCCCGAGTTGTGGGGAGGAGGCGTGGCCCACTCAGTGATGATTCTGGCCCTGGTGATCACGCTCGGCCTGTGCTTGGGCAAGGTTCGGGTGCGCGGAGTATCGCTCGGGCTGGCCTGGGTGTTGTTTATCGGTCTGCTGATGGGCAACCTTCCCATCACCATCGACGAGCATCTGCTCCACTTCCTCAAGGAGTTTGGCTTGATACTCTTCGTCTATTCCATCGGCCTTGAGGTGGGCCCGGGCTTCTTCTCCTCCTTCCGTGGAGGTGGCAAGAGTCTCAATATCCTCAGTATTGTAGTTGTGGCATTGAGTATTGTGACAACCCTCGTGGTCTATTCCTTCTCTGGCACATCCGCTACGACCCTCGTCGGCATCCTCTCGGGTGCCGTGACCAATACCCCGGGACTGGGTGCGGCACAGCAGGCGTTCAGCGATCTGCGCCACATTGACGCCCCATCCATCGCCACAGGCTATGCCATCGCCTACCCTGTGGGTGTGCTGGGTGTGATCCTCTCATTTGTCATCCTCCGCTATGCCCTGCGCATCGACAGACACCATGAGGAGGACGCTGCCAAAATGGGCGCAGGTCACTTGAAGGAGATGACGCTCCATACGTTCTCCGTGCGCCTGACCAACAAAATGGTGGCTGGCGATACGGTGCGCCAGATCCACGAAGTGCTGAAACGCGACTTCATGATCTCGCGCATCATCCATAGCGACGGCAGTGGCAAGAGTGAAGTAGTCAACGGGGCGACGGTAGTCAACGAGGGCGACCTGCTCCAGGTGGTGGCCCATCCTACGGCCGTGGAGGCCATCGTGGCCCTTGTCGGCGAAAAGGTAGAGGTGGCGCCCGAGACCTTTGGCAAGGATCTGATCACGCGTCGCATCCTTGTGACGAAGCCGGGTGTCAACGGCAAGAGCATCGGCCAGATGGGTATCCGCACGAGCCTTGGCACGAATATCACGCGAGTGAACCGCAACGGTGTGGACCTCATCGCTACCCCGCATCTGAAACTGCAGCTTGGTGATCGTGTGACGGTGGTGGGTACGGAGCTCGCTATTGCTCATACGGAGAAACTCCTTGGCAACCAGATGAAGCGGCTCAACGCGCCCAACCTCATCCCTATTTTCCTTGGTATCATGCTCGGTTGTATCGTGGCCAACATCCCCTTCTTCCTTCCGGGTATCAATGAGAGCCTGCGACTGGGACTCACCGGCGGCCCGCTGGTGGTGGCCATCCTCATCGGTTTCTTCGGCCCGAAATATAACCTCGTGACCTATAATACGATCTCGGCCAACTTGATGTTGCGCGAGGTGGGTATCTGCATCTTCCTGGCCTGTGTCGGACTGGGCACGGGAGCGCCCTTTGTACAAACCCTTGCCACGGGTGAGGGCGCGCAGTGGATTGCCTATGGTGCCGCCATCACGATGGTGCCCATCCTGGTTGGTGGCTTGATAGGCCGCTACGTCTTCCACATCAACTACTACACGATGCTTGGTGTGCTCGCAGGTGCCCATACCAATCCGGCAGCCTTGGCCTACGTCCGCGAGCAGACCTCTGCTGACGCGCCCGCCGTGGGCTACGCCACGGTCTATCCTTTCGCTATGTTCCTGCGCATCGTCACGATTCAGATACTGATCTTTGTATTCGGATAAGCGAATGAGAAACGTCAAAACAGAGAACCCTTCAGTGCGCCCCTCGGCAGTAGAAGAGCCGAGGCGGCGGCGCGGAGTGGCCGAAACGGAACTCTGCCACAAGCTCGACCTGCTGCTACGCACAGGAAGCCTGCTCATGGAGAGTGCGGCCGACACCTCGCGCATCCTGCGGACGATGAAGCGCGCGATGGCCTTCCTGGGACTGGACGAGCGCTACATACACCTCTATGTCAACTGGAACGTGCTCATGGTCAACTACAGCGATGAGCTCCACTCGTTTACGAAGTTTCAGCGCTGCGAGCGTCACGGCATCAGCCTGGCCACCATCGCCAAGGTGAGCCGCCTCACCTGGACGGCCATCCGCGAGGACTTCTCGCTCGTGCAGTATGAGAAGGCCCTCGACGACATCCACGATGCGCCACGTGGCTTCACCCCCTGGCAGGTGGCGATAGGTGGCGGCTTTGCCTGCGGTGGCTTCTGCATCCAGTTTGGCTGCGACTGGACCGCATTCTTTTATTGCTCCCTGGCGGCCATCCTGGGTTTCCGCCTGCGGATGTTTCTCCCCACGATGGGTTGCAACAACTACGTCGCCATCGGCATCTCGGCCTTCGTGGCCACGCTGCTGGCTTGGGCGACAGCACTCCTTTCTACTGATCCAGCGATGATGGCGGGCATGCCGTCGTGGATGATCTCCACTACGCCATGGCACCCACTGATGGCGTGCGCGCTATTCATCGTACCTGGCGTGCCGCTCATCAACTTCGTGAGCGACATGCTCGACGGCTATATCGAGACCGGATTCATCCGTGCCGTCAATACGTTGCTCATGGTGCTGGCCATGGCCTTCGGCATCGCCTTTGCCATCAAGGTCTGCGGCATCGACAATTTTGCCAAGACGCTCACCATGACGCCCCATCATGAGTATTGGGAGTATGCCATTGCCGCCGCCGTGTCGGCCATGGGATTCTCCACCATCTTCAACATCCCGCGACGCCTGCTGCCCGTCGTGGCCGTGGGTGGTATCATCGCCGTGTGTGTGCGCAACTTTATCAACCTTGGTCCGAGCAATGGCAACCTCGGCCTGGACATGGGACTGACCATCGGGTCGCTGGCGGGAGCCACGGCGGTGAGTATCGCTGTCATCAAGGCGCGCCACTGGTTTCATGTGCCCCATCAGTGTATCACCATCCCGAGTGTCATCCCGATGATTCCGGGTGTCCTGATGTATCGCGCCCTCTTCGCTTTCATCGAGATGCACGGTGTCGTCGGTGAAGTCACGGTGGGTATGAACAATGCCATCAAAGCCTCGCTGGCTATCATCTGCATCGCCCTCGGCGTGGCTGTGCCCAATCTCTTTTTCCGCCGTTTCATCGAGGATACGCGCAAGCGGAAGTTGCTCGCCATGCTCGTGGAACGGAAAAAGCGCAACGGAGAGTTTGTCACGCCCCATGCCGTAGGAGCGAGAGTGGGTGGACACAGAAGGACAAGAAAGGAAAAAAATCATGCCCGCGATACGCACGAATAGAAACTCTTGTAGTATCTTTGCAAACGGATTTAGACCGATAAGAATGGAAATCAGACAATTGAAATACTTCCTCCAGGTGGCCGAAACGCTCAATTTCTCCAAGGCGTCGCGGAAGCTCTACGTCACGCAGAGTACCCTATCGCAGCAGATTTCCCATCTGGAGCAGGAGATAGGAATGCCGCTCTTTGAGCGCAATTCCCACGAGGTGTATCTCACGGAGGCGGGAAAAGAACTGTTGCCCTACGCCCAAAAGACGGTCAATGCGGCCGGGGCTTGTGCGGACCACATGAACGACCTGCGCGAGATGCTGGCTGGAGAACTCAACATCGGAGTGACATTCTCCTTCAGCAACATTATGGCCGAGACGCTTATCGCGTTTATCCATGCCTATCCCCACGTCAGGCTCAACATCGTCTATCGTTCCATGCAGGAACTGATGGACGGACTGAAAAAGCGTGAACTGGACCTTGTGCTGGCCTTCAAGCCGCTGAAACGGGACAAGGTGATAGACAGCAGAGCGATTTTCAGCAATCGCCTGGCGGCCATCGTCAATGATCACCACCCGCTGGCAAGGCAGCAGAGCGTCACCCTCGCTGACCTTGAACGCTATGATCTCATTCTGCCCTACAAGGGCTTGCAGGCGCGCAACGCCTTCGAGCACCTGCTGGAGGGGCGTGACAACAACTTCAAAATCATGGTGGAGGTCAACAATGTCAATATCATCTTTGACTTGCTGAGCCGCAGTTCGCTCGTCTCCATCCTCTCGGAATCCACCACGCTCACGCAACCTGGGATGAAAGCCATCCCTATTGATGCGGAGGGCAACGAGATGGACGGTTGTGTGCACTTGCTGCGCGACTCCTATATGAAGTCGTCGGCCCAGGAGTTTATCCGCATGCTCAGTCAATCGACAGCCCTGCTGGCCAACCTCGCCTTCAAAGATATACTGAGGTAGGCTACCGCAGGAGATGGAGACGCTGTCCATAGCTTCTGCCTTCACGGTCGCCAGCCATTCCTCACACAAGCTTTTTTGTGTTTGATTAGTGTTTTGCAGCATCCCGATGGGGATGCAAAAAGCCACATTCCAACGGGTTTCTCCCTTGCGAATGTGGCTTTGTCTATCGTATAAAGTCTCCACTACCCTGCTATGTGCAACCGGTGTGTGGCCTCTTTGCGGACGTTGAAGCGCTTGGTCTTAAAACGTAGCGTGGCGCAGCGGTGTCGTGTATTGGTACGGAAGCCATGCCAACGAGGGAACGTCGCGCAGGAAGAGGAGGGAGGCGTGCTTGCCACGCTCCACACTGCCATACTCCGCGGACAGGCCCATGGCGGCAGCGGAATTGAGGGTGATGGCGTTGAAAGCCTCTTCGGGCGTGAGGCGCATCTTCGTGCAGGCCAGGGACCAGACAAACTTCATGTCGCCCGACGGCGTGGAGCCTGGGTTGTAGTCGGAGGCGAGGGCGATGGGCAGGCCAGCGTCGATGAAGCCACGGGCCGGGGCAAACCGCATATTAAGGAAGAAGGACGTACCCGGTAGACCAGTGGGCATGGTGACGGCACCACGGAACTGCTCTATGCCCTCCTCGGGGAGTGCCTCCAAGTGGTCGGCAGAGAGTGCACCATGAGCGATGGCAACACGGGATCCACCCGAGAAGGCCAGCTCGTCGGCATGAATCTTACCCTTCATGCCATATTTCTCGCCAGCCTCGAGGATGCGGTCGGTCTCCTCTGGCGTGAAGAAACCCTCGTCGCAGAACACGTCCACAAAGTCGGCCAGTCCCTCGGCAGCCACACGGGGCATCATCTCGTTGATGACGAGATCGACATATTCTGACTGGCGTCCCTTGTAGGCTCGGCCGACGGCATGGGCACCGAGGAAGGTGGTCACGATGCGGAGTGGCGAATGGGCCTTTACGCGCTGGGCGACACGCAGGATCTTCAACTCATCCTCGGTCGTCAGTCCGTAGCCAGACTTGATTTCCACGCATCCTGTGCCTTTCTGCCAGATTTCCTCGGCACGGCGCATGGTCTGCTCGAAAAGGTCCTCCTCGCTCGTCTCGTGGAGACGGTCGGCAGAATTGAGGATGCCACCGCCGCGGGCGGCAATCTCAGCGTAGGACAATCCCTGGAGTTTGTCTTCAAACTCCTGCTCACGGCTGCCTGCCCAGACCAGGTGGGTATGGCTGTCGCAGAAGCGCGGCATGACGAAGGCGCCCTTAGTGTCGATGACCTTTGCGCCCTGCGTCAGCTCCGCAGGCACGCTTCCTGTGCCGAAATCCAAGATTTTGTCGTCCTCGACGGCGAGCCATGCGTCCGTCATCGTCTCTACGCGGGCCATCTCCTGTCCCGCCTTGCGCAGCTCTCCGTGGGTGATACCACAGAGTTGGGCGATGTTGGTGTATATCGTTCTCATTGTCTTCGTATAATATAAATAATGATGATACCAATAAAAAAAGTGCGGGGGAGAGCAAGCGCGCCCGTCATGGACACCCTTGCCGTCCCCCGCACGGATCTTACTTTTTTATCGTTTTAGTTTCTCTATCGATCATGAGGCCGCGCCTAACGATCGATGGGGATAAAACGTTTAGAATTGATTCTTGGCGATGAAGTCGATGCTCTTGGCGATGAGCGGGTACATCACGCGGTCGATCTCGATGAACGGGACGATCTTGCGGTACTCTGCGTGCAACTTCTCTACCGCGGGCGAGGACTTCAGCGGACGGCGGAAGTCGAGGGCCTGTGCGGCGTTGAAGAGCTCCAAGGCAAGGACGCGCTCCGTGTTCTCGGCCACACGATAGAGTTTCGTGGCGGCGTTGGCACCCATGGAGACGTGGTCCTCCTGACCCTGGCAGGTGGGGATGCTATCGGCAGAGTTGGGCATGCAGAGCATCTTGCTCTGGCTGACGATCGAGGCGGCAGCATACTGGGTGATCATGAATCCGCTGTTCACACCCGGCTTGGCAACGAGCATGGAGGGAAGACCGCGCTGCTCGTCACCCAGCTTGTAGATGCGGCGCTCGGAGATGCTGCCCAACTCGTTGAGGGCGATGGCCAGGAAATCCATCGGAAGGGCGATGGGCTCACCGTGGAAGTTGCCGGCAGAGATGATCATATCCTCCTCGGGCACCACGGTGGGGTTGTCGGTGGCGGAGTTCATCTCGGTCGTGCAGACCTCCTCCACATAATGGAGTGTATCCTTGAACGCACCATGCACCTGCGGGATGCAGCGGAAGGAGTAGGGATCCTGCACATGGGTCTTGTGCTGTTTGATCAGCTCAGAACCCTGGAGCAACTCGTAGATATGGTCTGCCGTCTCCATCTGGCCGCGATGGGGGCGCACGGCGTGGACAGGATGCAGGAACGGCTCGATTCTGCCGTCGAAGGCATCGAGAGACATCGTGGCGATGAGGTCGGCCCACTTCGACAGATCCTGTGCCTTCAGGACGCTCCAGGCGAAGAAGGCGAGCATGTTCTGCGTACCGTTGAGGAGGGCGAGACCCTCCTTGGAGGCGAGGTGGATGGGCTTCCATCCCATCTTCTCGTTGAGCTCCTCACCCGTGATGATCTTGCCCTCATACTCTACATGGCCGAGGCCGACGAGCGGCAGACAGAGGTGAGCCAGCGGCACGAGGTCGCCAGAGGCGCCCACGCTACCCTGCTGATAGACAACGGGGCACACGCCGTGGTTGAAGAACTCGATGAGACGCTCCACGGTGTCGAGCTTGATGCCGCTGTAGCCGTAGGAGAGCGACTGGATCTTGAAGAAGATCATCAGACGGACCACATCCGTCGGCACGCGGTCGCCCTCGCCACAGGCGTGGCTCATCATGAGGTTGATCTGCAACTGGGACAGCTTGTCCTCGTCGATGCTCACCTTGCAGAGGGAGCCGAAACCTGTCGTCACACCGTAGATGGGTGCCTCGGCGGTGGCAATCTTCTTGTCCAAATACTCACGGCAGCGGATGATGCGTGCCTTGGCGTCGTCGGAGAGACGCAGCTCATAGCCCTCGCGGATGATGGCGCGGACGGTATCGAGCGTCAGATGTTCTGCGCTGATATAATGGATTTTACGTTCCATTGCTTCTTTTCTTTCTTAAAGTGTTGTCAGGCCCGTGAAGGCCTGATGAGTTGATGTTTTGATTTTGTCGTTGCTTGAAAACATATCGCGCAACAGGTTGACTGGGAGCCTGTTGCAGCCCCCAGACAATATGTTAGAACGCAGCGTCGATGATGTTGTCGTCGACGAGGTTCGGCATGGTCATGCGGAAGTCGGGCGTGCGGTCCATCTCACGCTGGATGGCATCCATGGATCCCTTGTTGCGGGCCCATGCACGGCGGGAGATACCGTTGTTAACATCCCAGAAGAGCATCTCGCGGATGTTGCGGCTGCTCTCCTCGGAGCCATCGACTACCATACCGAAGCCACCGTTGATGACCTCGCCCCAGCCTACACCGCCACCGTTGTGGATGCTCACCCACGTAGCGCCACGGAAGGAGTCGCCGATGACGTTCTGTACGGCCATGTCGGCGCAGAACTGAGAACCATCGTAGATATTGGAGGTCTCGCGGAAGGGAGAGTCGGTACCGGAGACATCGTGGTGGTCACGACCCAGAACGACGGGTGCCTTGAGGCGGCCATCCTTGACGGCCTCGTTGAAGGCCAGCGCGATGCGGGTACGGCCCTCACAGTCGGCATAGAGGATGCGGGCCTGTGAACCGACGACGAGGTGGTTGGGACCTGCCTCGCGGATCCAGTGGATGTTGTCGTCGAGCTGATGCTGGATGTCGGGGGTGGCATGGCTGCGCTCGTCCATCATGATCTCCTCGGCAATCTTGTCGGTCAGTGCCAGGTCGGCGGGATCGCAAGAGGTGCAGACCCAGCGGAACGGACCGAAGCCGTAGTCGAAGAACATCGGACCCATGATATCCTGGACGTAGGACGGATAGCGGAAGCCGTGACCGTCGGCAGCCATGATGTCGGCACCGGCGCGTGAGCTCTGCAGGAGGAAGGCGTTGCCATAGTCGAAGAAGTACATGCCACGGGCGGTCAGCTTGTTGATGGCAGCCACCTGGCGGCGCAGAGACTCCTCGACACGAGCCTTAAACTCCTTCGGATCCTCGGCCATCATGCGCTTGCTCTCCTCCAGGGTGAGACCCACGGGATAGTAGCCACCGGCCCACGGATTGTGGAGAGAGGTCTGGTCGGAACCGAGATTGACCTCGATATCCTCCTCAGCCAAGCGCTCCCAGAGATCGACGACATTGCCGACGTAGGCCATTGACTTCACCGTCTTGGTGCTCACAGCCTCGCGGATGGCGGGAATCAACTCGTCGAGCGAGGTGTGGAGCTCATCGACCCAACCCTGCTCGTGACGCTTCTCGGCAGCGAGCGGATTGATGTCGGCTACGACGCTGACCACCTTGGCGATGTTGCCAGCCTTGGGCTGAGCACCGCTCATGCCACCGAGGCCAGAGGAGACGAAGAGGGGGATGGGGTTCTTGGCACCACGGGCGGGATCGTGCATCACACGACGGGCGGCATTGAGGACCGTGATCGTCGTGCCGTGGACGATGCCCTGCGGGCCGATATACATATAGGAACCAGCCGTCATCTGTCCGTACTGGCTCACGCCGAGGGCGTTCATGCGCTCCCAGTCGTCGGGCTTGGAGTAGTTGGGGATGACCATACCGTTGGTGACGACCACTCTCGGTGCGCGCTTGTGTGACGGGAAGAGGCCGAAGGGATGGCCAGAGTACATCACGAGGGTCTGCTCGTCGGTCATCTCGGAGAGGTACTTCATCGTCAGACGATACTGTGCCCAGTTCTGGAAGATGGCGCCATTGCCTCCATAGATGATCAACTCGTGCGGGTGTTGTGCCACGCGCGGGTCGAGGTTGTTCTGGATCATCAGCATGATGGCTGCGGCCTGCTCCGAACGATGGGGATAGTCGGAGATGTTGCGGGCCTTCATCTCATAGGTGGGACGGTAGCGGTACATATAGATACGACCGTACTGGCGCAGCTCCTCGGCGAACTCGGGGGCGAGCTGTGCGTGAAGCTCCTTCGGGAAATAGCGGAGCGCGTTGCGCAGAGCGAGCTTCTTCTCCTCCGGGGTGAGGATATCCTTACGCTTGGGCGCATGGTTGATGGTGGTGTCGTAGGGCTGCAATGCCGGCAGCTCAGCGGGAATGCCGGCACGGATGTCGGCCTGAAATTCTGCTAAGGTCATTATTTTGTTACTTTTTGTTCAATGGTGAAAGCCCTTTGGCGTCTTTCGGCCAAAGGGCTTCGGTATGGTGTCTTATCCCTCGATCTTCGTATCGACGATGGCGAGGATCTCCTTCTCTTGCTGCTGTGCGTTCTCGGCCATCTCCTTGGCCTCGGCCAAGATGGCGTCGGCAGTGGCACGGTCCTTGAGAGAAGCAGCGTTGATGCGGACGTTGAGCCATGCGCCGAGCACTGCTGAGCGGGCGGCGAGTGCGCCTACTCCTGCGTCGCTGACAGAGGCGGGGTTGCCCTCCTGTGCCATGGCGCGGCAGATGTCGAAGGCGGCATAGGCGGTCTTCATCGTCTCCAGAGGCACCTTCGTGGCATAGAGCGTGGCGTCCTGGATGGCCTGGCTGCGGGCAGCCTTCTCCTCCTCGGTGCCCTTGGGCAGGCCGAAGGCATCCATGATGCGGTTGAAGGCTTCGGTGTCCTCATCGACGAGGTGCAGGGCGCGGCGGACGATATCCTGACCACGGTCTGCCCACTGAGAGAACTCCTCCCAACGCTCGTCCCATCCACGCTTGTGGGCGGAGAGGTTGGCCACCATCGTGCCCAGGGCAGCTCCGAGCGCACCCATGTAGGCGGCGATCGTGCCACCACCCGGTGCTGGACTCTCGCGGGAAGTCTCGTTGGCAAACTCGCTCACCGTGAGATCGACGAGCTTCGCCGTCTTGTCCTCATCCTCCAGGAGATACTCGATGACCTTCTCTCTCGGGTTGAAGGGCTTGAGGTCCTCCAGACCCATGGAGTGGATGGCGATCTTGATGATGTCCTCCTCGGGGATGCCGGTGGAACGCTGCTGCTTGTGCAGGAAATACTCACCAGCCTCGATGAGCACGCGCTTCGGAATGAGACCGACAATCTCCGTACCCGTCACGCGGACGCCACGCTCGGCGGCGGCACGGCAAACCTCGTCGAAGGCCTTGTGGAGCGGGGTGACATTGATGTTGGTCATGTTCATCGAGACCTGTGCGATGCCATACTCGTCGATGAACCATCCGATGGCCTTTGTGGCTTTCAGCGTGCCCGGCTGCATGATGGGTGATCCATTCTCGTAGCGGAGGATCTTGCCCGTGAGGCTACCACCCTCGCGCATGGGGCGTCCCTTCTCGCGCACGTCGAACGCGATGGCGTTGGCGCGGCGGGTGGAGGTGGTGTTGAGGTTATAGTTGACGGCAATCAAGAAGTCGCGTGCGCCGACAGCGGTGCAGCCCGTGCGTGCCACCTTCTCGTCGAAGGGACGGTTGCCCAAGTCGGGACCATCCTCCGTGCCGAGACGCTCGGCGAGCTTCTCATACTCACCACGGCGGCAGACGGCAAGGTTCTTGCGCTCCTCGGTCTGTGCGGCAGCCTCGTAGAGGTAGCAAGGAATCTCCAACTCGTTGGCGAAACGCTCACCCAACTTGCGGGCCAACTCGGCACACTCCTCCAGCGTGATGCCGGCTACAGGTACGAGCGGGCACACGTCGGTGGCACCGAAGCGGGGGTGTGCGCCATGGTGCTGGCGCATATCGATGAGCTGGCCAGCCTTCTTGACTGCACGGAAAGCAGCCTCACAGACGTCCTCGGGCGAGCCGACAAACGTCACCACGGTGCGGTTGGTGGCCTCACCCGGATCGACATCGAGGAGCTTGACGCCCTTGACAGACTCGACCTCGCGGGTAATCTGGTTAATCACGTCCATGTTGCGGCCCTCGGAAAAGTTGGGGACACACTCTACAATTCTTACATCTTTCATGTTCGTCTTGTTTCAGGAGATTGTTTAAAATATGCGACAAAATTACAGTTTTCTTCCGAAACGACCAAATAAATGAGGGAGAAATGTTGAGGACAAGGCAGCAGGGTGCCGTGACGGGGCAGCAAAGGGACTAAAATGGCGGTGGAAATGATGGAAAACGGGAGGAAGTTCGCGACGGAAAAGACGGGACAAAAGGAAGGAATCGCTGACGAAAGGATGCGCCCGCCAACGGCCTGTGGGGGCTGATGGCGGGCGCAGCTATGGGAAATCATGCCAGGTCGCCGGCTGGGCGAACTGTAGCTGACTATCAGAAGGTGACGTTCATACCGAGGTTCAGACTGGCATTGGAACTGAGGGGGATAAACTCCTTGCTCGTCTTGCCGATGATGTGGTCCATGCCGATGAAGAAGTTGAAGCCCTTCGGATGGGCGTTGATGACCCATCCCATGCTGGCCGTGAAGCTATTGACCGAGAAGCTCATGCCGCCATCGAGCCATGACAGCGGGGCTACGTTGGCACTCAGGCGTGCGTCGGTCCAGCTATACTTGCCATTGATGCGGGTGGAACTGAGGAAGCCGAACTTCAGCTGGCGGTAAGCCGGGAGCGTGTATTCGCATCCGAAATTCATCGTCGCACCGATACCCGTACTGCGGCTACCCTTGTCGCCATCGCTGGAGAGGTTGGCAAAGTCGGCAATCTGGTCGGCATAGCGGTCGCCCTGCGACTCCAGGCTGTTGTCCTTCGGGTTGCCCATGGCGTCCTCTTTCTTGACAGCCACATCATGGAAGCCGTTGAACTCGAAACTCGTCTGTCGATTGACGGCCTGCATGTTGTTGCTCCATCCGATGAAGCCAAGGTCGAGCAGCGCGGCGCTCACCGTCCAGTCGTCGTCGATCTTGTAGGTAGCACCGAAGTCGAAGGCCATACCAAAGCCACCCAGGCCGGCACCATCGACATCCACGTCGTTCACGCGACGGTAGGTGCCCTGCCCATCGACCTTGTAACTCTTTCTGCTCCTCTTTATAAGTGAAGCCCTTCATCGACACATTGGCCATCGCTTGTCCCGTCATGGTCCATTTGTCCGGACCGCTGAGGTCGGCACGCAGGTCTTTGATCTCGGCATCGGCACGGGCCACACCGAAAAGCAACTTCATCTTGGCACCGACACGCAGGCGGTCGTCGATCTGGCGCGAATGGCCCAAAGCGAGTTGCACAAACGACTGGGCATGGGCGTGGATGTCGCCGATGTCATAGCTTTGGTTGCCCGTGTTCTTGGCAAAAGCAAAGAGCTCGTAGGGCAGCGACAGACCTACGTTGGTGCGGGCATCGAGTGAGATGGTGTTGTAGCCGCCCCAGGCCTTGAAGCCCGCAGAGAGCAGCGTGATATCCACGTCGGCATTGATGCGGTTGTTGCCCGAGGCAAAGCCCTTCAGTGCCTCACCGTCAGCGATATAAGGATTCATGAAGGTGGTCTTCTTCTTGTCGCTGTCGATGCCGTAGCGCGGGTTGTCGAAGAGTACATCGCCGAGGCCGAAGTTGCCCTGCGTGCGCACCTGAATGTTGCCGAGAGCGGGTATCGAGACGTAGTTCTGGTCATTACCATACGCCGGGTTGAGGTTGTGGCGGAAGGTATATCCGTCGATGAAGTAGCCCGTGTTGAGTCCCTGGGCCATCGCGCCGCAGGACAGTGTGGCCAGTGCGGCGACCATCATATATTTCTTGCTTCTATTCATGATGTTGTGTTGGGTCTAAAAGTGGTTATCAGTCCTTGTTTACGATGATCTTGCCGACGAGTCGCACCTTGATGTCGCGCGCCTTCAGCGTGTGGTTGTAGGCGTTGATGGTCTGGCCTACGATACTCTTGGCACCCTCCTCGCCCGAGGCTGCCTCGATGCGGAATGTGAGTCCATCAACGAGAGCCACGCTGCCCGGCTCGCCCTCGGTCAGTCGTATCTTGAGCGGTGTTACGACGGGAGTGTTGCCGTCCTCGGAGGCATTGATGACGTTGGACACCTCTACCTTGATGCGGTTCTCGGGAATCGGCTTGCCCTGGACGTCGATGGCGGTGGCTGATACGGTCAGGTAGGCGGGAATCTTGTTCTCCACGTTGGCCGTCAGTTCGATGGCGCTGCCCGCCATGAGGTCGATGTCCTCCAGGTCGTCAGTCCATCCGTCGATGGTGTCGTTATAGACGATGCGTGCGCCCTCGTCGAAGGCGAGCGGTGCCATGATGGAATAGGCAGGCTGGATGGTGTAGCTCTTGCCAAGTTCCATCGTGCCCTCGCGGGAGGCATCGGCACGGGCCTCGGCGGCAAAGCGTACCGTCTTCGGAATGCGACGCATGATGTCGGAGAGTTGGGGAACGGCCACCACCTGATCGTAGGCGGAGGCATCCACACCCTCAGCATATTTGCAGATGCAGACATGGGTGGAGCCATCCGGACGGATGTAGAACTCGGGGATGCGTACCCTGGCCATTTCCTGGCCGTTTGCATCCTCGGCATAGAGTGTGCCGGAGACAAATCCCGCCACGTCGATGTCGCTTTGGATATTGATGTCGATGAGGGGGTTGTAGAGGTTGACCGACACCTCGCCGTCGGTCAGGAAGTCGGGCACGGAGCCGATGGTGGTGCGTCCCAGGTCGCGGAGTGAGATCTCGGGATCAAACTTACCCGTGGCCTCATGCACCGTGATGGATCCCATCGACATATTGGCTGAGAGGTAGAGGTCGCCACCGCTCTGGGCATAATCGATCTCGTCGAAAGAGATACCCACATTCAGCACGCCATTGAGGTCCACTTGACCATCCTTGCCATTCTGCCCTGGCGTGAAGCGCAGCTTGTTGTCCGTCGTGGCGGGCTTCTGGAAGTCCAAGGTCTTGACCGCGGCACGGAGCTTGATGTTGGCCGTGCTGCTCACGTTGTGAAATGTCACTACACCCTTGGCCGCATCGTAGTCGGGCTGGGAGGGTGAGCACTGGCGCAGGTCGAGGCGCATATAGGAGGGTACGGTGAGCGTGAGGGTCTTGAAGGTCTTCACCGCACGCTTCAAATCGGCACTGACGGCCACGCTGATCTCCACGTCGGACGACACACTGGCCTCTTTTAATTCGCGGATGTCGTTGGAGGCGGCACCGGTGTAGTGGAACTCGGCCAGCTTGCCCTCTGCCGTGACGGGGTTGCTCAGCTTCGTCCTGCGTGCTCCTGCACTCTGGCTCGGCAGCGTGATGTGCAAGCGGAAGTTGTTGTTGACGTTGGCCTTCTCCACCCAGATCTTGTTGATGTAGGGATGGGAGGGCGTGGCCTCGTCGCCGTCTTTGTTGAACATATAGTCGCCATTGGCCGCTATCTTCACAAAGTCGCTGTTGTTTAGTTTCAGCACGTCGTCGAGAATGATGTTCTCCGTGCTGCTCGTTGGCAGCTCCAGGCCATCGCCGCCCACGCCGATTGTGGAATCGGCTCACCCGATATATCTAGGGGAAAGTTTTTTGATTCT
>ULQU01042729.1_pt1 | contig 16157 bp, 6 predicted proteins | sample 1954841 | NCBI WGS metagenome assembly ULQU01 (sample SAMEA4835664, study PRJEB28245) | human gut metagenome | biome: gut microbiome; material: fecal sample | place: Denmark | collected 2008
TGGAACGCGAAAATGAGATGATCGTTATTTCACATCGCCTTGTTTTATTTCTTCTTTCCATCTTCCTTCTTGCGCTTCTGTCTCATGTTTCGTCCCTTGTGTCCGAGCGCTTTATGCTCTTTCTTCTTGGTCGGCTTGTACATGCCGGGCGTCACGACCTTCTTCTTCGGCTTGCCTGCCTTCACGCGGCGGACATTCCCCTTCTCATCATAGCGGGTGATGGTCTCTTCAATGGATTTTTCCAGCTTCCGGAGAAGGAATCCATCCTCCGGCGTCGCATAGGTGATGGCGATCCCCTTCGTACCGGCGCGGCCGGTGCGGCCGATGCGATGGATATAGTATTCGAGATTTCTTGGGAGCCCGTAATTGAAGACATGCGTAATGCCTTCGACGTCAAGCCCGCGTGCTGCGATATCGGAGGCAACGAGCACCTGAATGCGTGCTTTCTCAAATTCGCGAATGACCTGATTTCTCTGGCTCTGGCTCATATCCCCATGGATCTCATCCACGATGAAGTCCGTCTCCTCCTGCAGCTTGCCGGCGAGCTCATGCGCTTCCTCACGGGTATTCGTGAAAACGACGGCCATGTACGGATTCATCTCCGTCAGATGACGGACGAGGAGCTTGAACTTGCGCGGGAGAGTCGTCTCATAGATGCGCTGCTCGACCGTCGACGCAGTCGCTTTTTCTGCGACATCAAGGAAAGCCGGGTGGTGCATATACTTTCTGGCGAGGCGCTTCGCATCGTCAGGCATCGTTGCAGAAAAGAGCAGGAGCTGGCGCTTCTTCGGCGTCTCATCGATCAGGGCTTCGATATCTTCACGGAACCCATTCGCCAGCATCTGATCCGCTTCATCCAGGATGACCGTCTTCACATTCGAAAGGTCGAGGCTCTTTCTGCGAATATGATCCAGAAGGCGCCCGGGTGTCCCGATGATGACATGCGGGTCACGCTTCAGCTTCTGCAGTTGGTTCTCGATCGTGCGTCCGCCGATGATATCTGCCCCATCCACACCGCACTCGATGGCAAAGGGGCGCATCACGTCAAAGACCTGCTTGGCAAGTTCGCGGGTCGGTGTCATGATAAGCACCTGCGTCATGGCTTTGTCTGTTTCTACGCGCTGAATGACCGGCAGCAGATAGGCCAGCGTCTTCCCTGTCCCAGTCTGCGAACGACCGATCAGATCACGTCCCTTGAAAGCGTTTGGGATCGCGGACATCTGGATGGGCGTCGGGGTCTTGATCCCCTGTGTTTTCAAAAGTTTCGTCAGCGTCTCATTCACGCCGAGCGCAGCAAATACGTTCATAGGTCCTCCTGTGGAAATCGTTATTTGATAAGTGATTCATGGTTGGTTGGAGATCGGGAAAATGGCGGCAGGTAGAGCGGGTTGGTGCGGCGCCTAAACATAAAAACGCAGAAAATTTCCCGATGCCATGTCGCCGCCCCCTTCCCATGAATGCTATTAAGTTAAGCGGCAGAACGTTCTTGGCTCCCCATCGGGGGAGCTCCCCGAAGGGGTGAGGGGGCTACGTAGCGGTATTGCATGAAAGTGTTGGAATATCGATAGCATCGGACTATTCAACATAGCACGCTATACCGCTGGCATGCCCCTATTGCCTTCGGCACTTCCCCCGAAGGGGGAAGCAAGACGTTACGTAGCTAACGATTTCCTTAACTTAATAGCATTACCCTTCCCATCGGAAAGGGATTTCCGGTCACTTGCCGCCTATTTTTTATGGCTCTTTGCTAATATGACGCCGAGGTCTTTATATCCTGCTGCCCCATTGAGCTCTTCCTTCGCGGCCGCATTCACCAGATCATCGATGGCATATAGGAGCGGCGCTTTGCCTTCGTCGGGGGTGAAAAGCATCAGGACATCGAGTCCTTCACTTCCGGGGAAGAAATAGGAACGGCAGTACATGGGGAGCTTCATCCCCTCCGCATTGTAGGTGATCAGCCCGCCTGCGGTATAGACATAGGCCTCATCGACATCCAGGCGGCGGAAAGGCTCCAGCCGAGAAAGCTCCACCTTGATCGAAGAATCCGCAGCGGGGCCGATGGCATTGCGAGCCAGACTGAGTACCGTCTCTTCGATCCCCTTCCGAAGAGGGGATGCCGGATTTAAGAGCGCGCGGTTCATCTGCGTCAGCCGGCGCCAGACATGTTCATCACGATTCATCTTAAAATACGGCTTCAGCGCTTCTGCCATTTCTACAGGGAGCAGCGCGCGAATGATATAGCCGGACGAGAAGCTCTGCTGTTTTTCCAATGTATACTGCAGCTGTCCCATCTGATAAGGAATGTCTTTCTCCATAAAATGGAGTGTCTCCGTCCCCGCTGCCTCCCGGTAGGTGAAGCCTTTGGGAAGCGAAGCGACCGCGACGGCATTCATATCATACGCTTCTCCCCCCGCAGAGATCCCGCAGGCCAGTGCGAGCGTGAGAAGCAAACATTTCCATTTCATGGAAAATCCCCTTTCAAAAGTAAATGCAGCCGTGAAAAAGGCTTACGCTGTCCTGCCTAGATGGAGCGCGCATCATAAAGCGGAAGCACCGCGCATTTGAAATCATCGCATCCTTTCGCTGCTATCTCATCTCTTCATCCGATAGAATCCATACAGCAGGAGATCCGACAGCTGTTCGGCCGCCGCGTGGCTGCCATTCACCTCGATCAGATAGTACTTATCCCCCGCTTTCAAAAGATTGGCAGAGATCCAGAGGGGAAACGACAAGCCCTTTTCATTCGTCAGGATGACCTTCGCCTCCTGTCCCCAGCGGTAGGTACCGTCTTCATTTTTGAAAGCACGCCAGGGGACGAATTTCAAGATCTTCACCTGTATAGATGGGCCTTTTTTCTCAGAGAGTACCTGATCCACCAATGCCTGGAACTCCGACGTCTGGATCTTCGGCATTCCAAAGAGCGAGGTCGGACGCTTGGCATCCTCAAGGAAAGCCGTAGACCAGAAGCGTGCCGCCTTGGGATGCCCCTCATGGAAGAAATCCTTCTCCGTCCCCGAGATGACATAGATGCCCGCGCTGTATGTCCCGCGCACATCCGTCTTGCGTATCTGGTACATGTGCATCGAGTCATAGGGATACGGCGCTTTCTCCGGATACAGCTGCATACCTGGCGGTACCGTCAGGATCGACCACATCGCAGCACGCGCCGATCTCCCATAATTTTTCCGGTGTGTCCCTTCGATCATGAACCGAGAAAGCTCTGACCCGCCGCCATCCGTGACTGTCACGTCCTTGGGAAATGGCAGGCGGCCAAGCCCATCGATCACAAGATCCTCCGCGGAAGACAGCAGGAAGCCGCCAAAGACAAGCGCCGCGGAAAGCGCGAGTGGAAACAGTTTTTTTATCATGGCGTCTCCTTGAAAAAAGTACAGGGTGAGCCCCAGGGGCATGCCGCCCCTTGACTACGATTGAAAGCTCTGCTCGAATGAGGAATGAAGTTGGCGGTTTCGCCGCAGTATAAAGGCGGGCGATACTCGAAGGTGAGTGGGCAGCAGGTTTTCCGTTTGATAGTTCCAAACAACGATCGCCTGACCACGAATGACAAAGATTTCTCGCTGCTCTGAAAATGACGATAAGAGTCTGACGTCTCCTAGTCGCCAGTCACTATCATATCTATTCTATTGTAGAGAATCTCGAAGAAATTCGCAAGAGGAAAGCGCGGTGGCCTGCGGCAAGTAGCTGTTGCCCAGTAAATACGTCGGATCGTGCAGAATACCCTCCATGCAAAAAGCAGTCCCCACGATGTGAGGACTGCTTCGGCTATGCCTGATGCATCAATTATTCCGCATCGGATCCGGTTTCGAAGGATTCACCCTTATGGATGACATTCAGCTTGCGGTAACGGGACATGCCGGTACCGGCCGGAATAAGTTTGCCGATGATGACATTTTCCTTGAGGCCGAGGAGCGGATCTTCCTTGCCTTTGATCGCTGCTTCGGTGAGGACACGGGTGGTTTCCTGGAAGGAAGCGGCGGAGAGGAAGGAGTCGGTCGCAAGAGCTGCCTTGGTGGTACCGAGGAGCAGGTTTTCGCCGACGGCTCTTTCTTTGCCTTCGTCGTCAAGACGCTGGTTCATCGCACGGAATGCGACGATATCGACAGTCTCGCCCGGGAGCCAGCCGGAACCGCCCGGTTCAGTGATCTTGATCTTACGCAGCATCTGATGGACGATGATCTCGATGTGTTTATCGTTGATCTCTACGCCCTGGCTGCGGTAAACCTTCTGGACTTCCTTGACGATATAGTTCTGGGTCGCCTGTACGCCGAGGACATCAAGGATATCGTGCGGGTTGATGTTACCTTCAAAGAGGCGGGTGCCGGCTTTGATAAATTCGCCGTTTGTGACGGAGATCTTCTTCGCTACCGGGATCTTTTCGCTTTCCGGGGCGATTTCCGGATCATTGCTGGTGATGGTAATGATCTTGACATTCGGGTTATCCTCTGCACTGGTGATGGAAACCGTGCCGTCGATACGGGAAATGATCGCATTGCCCTTTGGCTTGCGGGCTTCGAACAATTCTTCGACTCGTGGAAGACCCTGTGTGATATCTTCTGCAGAAGCAACGCCGCCGGTATGGAAGGTACGCATGGTCAGCTGGGTACCCGGTTCGCCGATGGACTGTGCAGCGATGATGCCGACTGCTTCGCCGATCTCTACATGACGGCCGGTCGCCAGATTTCTGCCATAGCACTTCGCGCAGACGCCGTGAGCGGAGTGGCAGGTGAGGATGGAGCGGACCTTCAGCTTGTCGTAGTATTTCTGGATCTCTTCTGCCTGGGCATCGGAAATTTCTTCATTCTTCTTCGCGATGACTTCGCCGGTGGTCGGGTTCACGACATCTTCCAGCGGGCAGCGGCCTGCGATACGGTCAGCCAGAGACTCGATCGGCTGGCCTTTTTCTTCGATGAGGGAGACTTCGACGCCTTCCGCTTCATCCATGCGGACTTTGAGCACCGGGATATCGGAAACAAGGATCTTCTCAGCGACATCGCTGTCAATGACGGTGCCTGCCGGGAAGAGGACATTGCCTTGGCGGTCATAGGCATCTTCTTCGAGTTTCTTGCCTGCGAAGTGGACAGTCAGATGATGGCGCATAGCACGGTTGTATTCAGCGACAGCATCCTGTGCGCCGAGGTCAAAGGTCTTCGGTTCTGCGGCTTCGATGCCGTCAGCGGTCGGGATGATGACGGAAATATGTTCTACGAGGTGACGGTTCAGCAGGGTCACATCGTCCGCATCGAGGGTCTTGCCCTTGACGAGGAGGATATCTCCATTTCTGCGGTCGAGGACATCTTCATCCAGAACTGCGCCGAGGAGTGTCTGCTTGAGACCCATGATGGTCTTCTTGACTTCCGGCTGAGAGGCGATGAGGCTCTGTTCTCTGTCGAAATTCAGGACCTGTACGTCGCAGTCTTCTTCGCGAACGATGACGTCCTGGGAAACATCGACCAGACGACGGGTAAGGTAACCGGAGTCTGCGGTACGGAGTGCGGTATCGGCAAGACCCTTACGAGCGCCGTGGGAAGAGGTAAAGTAATCGAGGACGGTCAGACCTTCACGGAAGTTTGCTTTTACTGGGAGTTCGACCGTCTTACCGGAGGTATCGGCGATGAGGCCGCGCATGCCGGCCAGCTGACGGATCTGGTTATCGTTACCACGGGCGCCGGACTGGGCCATCATGGTCAGCGGGTTGAACTTCACCATGGAGTTCTTCATCGCAGCACCGACTTCATCGGTCTTCTTGCTCCATACTTCGACGACTCTTCTGTATCTTTCGTCATCGGTCATGAGGCCGCGGCGGAAGAAGCGTTTGATCTGTTCGACTTTTTCATCGCCGTCTTCCAGGATCTTATCCTTTTCCGGTGGTACAGCGACATCGTAAATGCCGATGGAAATACCAGAGATCAAAGCGTAGTGGAAGCCGAGGGCTTTCACGGAGTCGAGCAGGTCGCCGGTCGCCTTGAATCCGAGTTTCTTGAAGCAGTCATTGACGAGCTTGCCCATCTGCTTCTTACCGATGGTGACGCCGAGACCATTGTTTTCGACGGTATAGGTATTGCCGTTTTCATCAAGGCGCTTTTCATGACGCTTATAGAAGAAACGCAGCTCTCTCGGGATCGCATAGTTGAAGATCAGGCGGCCCGGGGTGGTGATGACAAGATCATCATCAGATTCATTGAATCCATCCGGACGATCTTCCTTCGGGATGAAGACCTTGATGAAATCATGGATCTTGATCTGATGCAGGTTGTAAGCCAGCATGACTTCGTCATAGCCGGTGTAAGCGCGAAGCTTGGAGGTGTCCATCTCATCTTCGGCTTTCTTCCACTGCTTCATGACATCGAATTTCGCCTTCGGATTTTCTTTCTTTTCTTCGTCGGTGAAATCGACCTTCGTATCATTGGCAGTCTGTACGATGGTGAGGTAGTAAGAGCCGAGGATCATATCCTGCGAAGGAATAGCGACTGGCTTGCCGTCCTTTGTGGACAGGATGTTGTTGATGGAGAGCATCAGGGTGCGTGCTTCAGCCTGCGCTTCGACGGACAGCGGCAGATGGCAGGCCATCTGGTCGCCGTCGAAGTCGGCGTTGTAGCCTGGGCATACGAGCGGATGCAACTTGATCGCGCGACCTTCCCAGAGGATCGGTTCGAAAGCCTGGATACCGAGTCTGTGCAGTGTCGGTGCGCGGTTCAGGAGGACCGGGTGTTCTTTGATGACATCGCCAAGGACTTCCCAGACTTCCGGAGCGAGCTTATCGACCTTCTTGCGTGCCGCTTTGAGGTTGCTTGCGACGCCTCTCTTGATGAGTTCATGCATGATGAACGGTTTGAAGAGTTCGATCGCCATTTCCTTCGGCAGGCCGCACTGGTACATTTTGAGTTCCGGGCCGACGACGATAACGGAACGGCCGGAGTAGTCGACACGTTTGCCGAGAAGGTTCTGACGGAAACGGCCCTGCTTGCCCTTCAGCATGTCGGAGAGGGATTTCAGCGGGCGGTTGCCCGGGCCGGAGACGGCGCGTCCACGGCGGCCGTTATCGATCAGGGCATCGACAGCTTCCTGAAGCATACGTTTTTCGTTTCTGATGATGATCTCCGGAGCACCAAGTTCCAGAAGTCTCTTCAGACGGTTATTTCTATTGATGACGCGGCGATAGAGGTCATTCAGGTCGGAGGTGGCGAAACGGCCGCCATCGAGCTGGACCATCGGACGCAGATCCGGGGGAATAACCGGCAGGACAGAGAGGATCATCCATTCCGGCTTGTTTCCGGAGTGCAGGAAGGCTTCGACTTCTTCGAGGCGACGGATGCATCTGACCTTGCGCTGGCCGCTGCCTTCTTCGATCTCTTTCTGCAGTGCTTTTTCCAGCTTTGGCAGATCGAGCTCTTTCAGCAGGTACTGGATGGCTTCTGCGCCCATCTGGGCTTTGAATGCTTTCTTGCCATAGGTAGCTACGGCATCCTGATATTCCTGTTCATTCAGGACCTGGCACTTGGACAGGTTCGTATCGCCCGGATCGAGGACGATATAAGCAGCAAAGTAGAGGACTCTTTCGAGCTGGCGAGGAGAGATCTCAAGGATGAGGCCGATACGGGACGGTGTGCCCTTGAAGTACCAGATATGGGAAACCGGGCAGGCCAGAGAAATATGGCCCATGCGTTCACGGCGGACCTTGGAGGAGGTGACTTCGACACCGCACTTATCGCAGATGGTGCCTCTGTAACGCATCTTTTTGTACTTGCCGCATTTGCATTCCCAGTCTTTGGTCGGTCCGAAAATCTTTTCACAGAAGAGGCCGTCGGTTTCTGCCTTCAGGGTTCTGTAATTGATGGTTTCCGGCTTCGTCACTTCCCCGTGAGACCATTCAAGGATCTTTTCCGGAGAAGCGATACCGATTTTCATGGAATCAAATTCATTTACATCTAACAATTGATTAGCGCTCCTTTCCGGAATCAGTCATCCTGGCTGTCATTCGTAAAGCCAAGTTCTGTATCAAGATCAGTTTCACCAAAGCCGGCTTCTACGGGAGCCTGTGCATTGGCTTCTGCTTCGAGTGTATCATTGAAGGATGCGACATCATCGCCGGCGTTTTCAATAGCGCCATTCATGTGGCTTTCCATGTCGTTTCTGGAATCGGAAACGGCATCATCACCTTCCATGGCTTCTTTCAGTTCATCCTTATGCCATGGCTGTCCGCCGCCGTAGCCCTGTTCCAGATCGCTTTCATCGAGCTCTTTCAGGACGACTTCGTCGCCATTTTCATTCAGGATACGGACATCGAGGCCGATGGACTGGAGTTCCTTCATGAGGACCTTGAAGGATTCCGGTACGCCCGGGCTCGGGATGTTTTCGCCCTTGACGATCTTTTCATAGGCTTTGACACGGCCGATGACATCATCGGACTTCACGGTCAGGATTTCCTGCAGCGTGTAAGCCGCGCCGTAGGCTTCGAGCGCCCAGACTTCCATTTCGCCGAAACGCTGGCCACCGAACTGTGCCTTGCCGCCCAGTGGCTGCTGGGTAACGAGGGAGTATGGGCCGGTGGAGCGTGCATGGATCTTATCATCGACGAGATGATGGAGCTTCAGCATGTATTTCCAGCCGATCGTGACCTGATTGTCCAGTTTTTCACCGGTGCGGCCATCATAGAGGTCCGTCTTCGCACCGGCAGGGAGGCCTGCTGCCTTCAGTGTAGCTGCAAGGTCTTCATCTCGGCAGCCGTCGAAGACCGGGGTCGCGATATGGATACCGGACTCGGTCGGTTCAGGCATACCGTATTTTTCGAAATCATAGCCGCAGTCAATGAGGCGCTGCTTCATTTCTTCGTACTTCGGAGAGCCGACACCGGCAGCCATCGCCGCATGGATCTCTTCGCCGAGCATGTGGCAGGCCCAGGAAAGATGGATTTCCAGGATTTGGCCGATGTTCATTCGGGACGGTACGCCCAGTGGGTTCAGTACCAGATCGACCGGACGGCCATCCGGGGTGAACGGCATATCTTCGACAGGCATAATGCGGGAGCATACGCACTTGTTGCCGTGACGGCCTGCCATTTTATCGCCTTCACGGATCTTACGTTTCTGCGCGATGTAGACACGGACGAGCTTGTTCACGCCCGGTGCCAGCTCATCACCGTTTTCACGGGTGAAGACCTTGACATCGACGACCTTGCCGAATTCGCCGTGCGGCACACGCAGGGAGGTATCACGGACTTCTCTTTCTTTGTCACCGAAGATCGCACGCAGCAGTCGTTCTTCCGGCGTCAGCTCCGTCTCGCCCTTCGGGGTGACCTTGCCGACCAGGATATCGCCAGGACGGACGTCAGCGCCGACCATGATGATACCGTTTTCGTCGAGGTATTTCACAGCATCTTCAGAAACAGAGGACAGCTGACGGGTAATCTCTTCCTCGCCCAGCTTCGTGTCGCGGGCATCGCATTCATATTCTTCGATGTGGATGGAGGTGTACAGGTCATCCTTGCAGAGACGTTCGGAGATCAGAACGGCGTCTTCGTGGTTGTACCCTTCCCAGGATACGAAAGCTACGAGTACATTGTGACCGAGAGCCAGCTCGCCGCCATCGGTCGCCATGCCGTCTGCCAGCGTGTCTCCCGCTTCTACGCGGTCGCCCTTGGATACGATCGGGTGCTGGTTGATGCAGGTGGACTGATTGGAACGCATGAATTTGATGATGTCGTAGGTGTCAAGCTCGCCATTCTCTGCGCGAACGATGATCTGGCGGCCCGTGACTCTTTCGACAGTGCCGGCACGCTTAGCAAGGATGCAGACGCCGGAGTCCTGACCAGCGACCCATTCCATGCCGGTGCCGACGAGCGGTGCTTCCGGACGCAGGAGCGGTACAGCCTGACGCTGCATGTTCGCACCCATCAGAGCTCGGTTCGTATCATCGTGTTCGAGGAATGGAATGAGGGAGGTACCGATGGAGACGACCTGCTTCGGAGATACGTCCATCAGCACGACTTCTTCCGGTTCCGCTTCGAGTACGTCCGGGCCGCGGCGGCTCGCTACATTCTTATGAACGAAATGACCTTCTGCATCAAGCGGTTCGCTCGCCTGTGCGATGATCTTATCTTCTTCGATATCAGCGGTGACATATTCACACTTGTCAGTGACAGTGTGGGTCTTTTCATCGATCAGACGGTACGGTGTCTCGATGAGGCCGTACTTATTGATGACGCCGTAGTTGGACAGAGAGGAGATCAAGCCGATGTTCGGACCTTCAGGGGTTTCTACCGGGCACATACGTCCATAGTGGGAGTAATGTACGTCGCGGACTTCGAAGCCTGCACGTTCACGGGAAAGACCGCCAGGTCCCAGAGCGGAAAGACGACGCTTATGCGTGAGTTCGGCAAGCGGGTTCGTCTGGTCCATGAACTGAGACAGCTGGGAGCTGCCGAAGAATTCCTTGATAGCAGCTACGACCGGGCGGATATTGACGAGCGCCTGTACGCTCATCTTATCCTGATCCTGGGTGGTCATTCTCTCGCGAACCACTCTTTCCATACGGGTGAGACCGATACGGAACTGGTTCTGCAGGAGCTCACCGACGCAGCGGACGCGGCGGTTGCCCAGATGGTCGATGTCATCACTCTTGCCATAGCCCTGCATCATGTTCAGGAGATAGTCAATGCAGGCGATGATATCGCAAATCTCCAGTGTGCGGTAATTGTCTTCGCGGTTGCCGGAAGAGCAGATCACCTTGACCGGAGTGCCATCATCCTTCTGTGTCATCACTTCGACCTGATCGAAGGAAGAGAATACACCGCTTTCTTCGATTCTTGCGATGGCTTCTTCATCGATGGTGCTGTTGCCTTCGATGACCACTTCACCCGTTTCCATATTGACGATCGGGCCTTCGGTCTTGTGTCCGAGGAGACGGTTCTTCCAAGCCAGCTTCTTATTCAGTTTGTAACGGCCGACCTTCGCGAGATCATAACGGCGCGGATCAAAGAAGAAATTATGGAGCAGCGTCGTACCACTATCTTCGGTAGCCGGTTCACCCGGGCGGAGCTTGTGATAGATCTCGATCAGAGCAGACTTTTTGTCCGTGGTGCTGTCTTTTTCCAGCGTCTTTTCGATGTGGATATCATGGTCGAAAAGCTCCAGGATCTCTTCATTGGAAGAGTAGCCCAGCGCACGGATGAGGACAGTGACCGGCATCTTACGGTTGCGGTCGATACGGACAGAAACGGAGCCAGCCGGATCCGATTCCAGCTCGATCCACGCGCCGCGGTTCGGGATCAGCTGCGCGGTATAGATCTCCTTGTCGAAAGCATCTCTTTCGCGCTTGTAGTATACGCCAGGAGAACGAACCAGCTGGGATACGATGACACGCTCGGCACCATTGATGATGAATGTGCCCGTGTCCGTCATGACCGGGAAATCCCCCATGAACAGATCGTGCTCTTTCAGCTCGCCGGTTTCCTTGTTTTCCAGACGCGTCTTCACGTACAGCGGAGCGGAGTAGTTCACATCCTTCGCCTTGCACTGTTCGATATTGTACTTGCCCTTGCCGAAATAGAAATCGCCAAAGTGCAGCGCCCATTTCTTAGCGCTGTCCTCGATAGGAGAAATATCTGCGAAAACATCCTTCAGCCCTTCCTTGCAGAACCATTCATACGACTTCGTCTGCAGATCGAGCAAATGGGGCATCTTCAGTACTTCCTGCGATCTGGCATAGGTGTATCTCTTTTTCTTCCCTACCACGACAGGTCTGAACATCTTGCTGTTCGGCATTCCTTGCCTCACCCTTTCATAAAAACAACATGGCTTTCTTCCTCCCGGAAAAAAGAAGCAGGAAATCGAACCAATCATCGAGTCCCTGCCTGCCTCCGGAAGCATTACACAACCTTATTATATATACTCTACTAAAAGAACCGTTGCGAATAAAAATTATATCATACCAAGTCAATATTCGCAACATTTTCCGCGAAAACCCGCATAAAGATTTCTTCTATATGGTCCAAGTTGTATTTTCTTTTATAGAAATTATCATACGCCATATAAAAGTTTTTATGCGTCAATTTTTCTATTGACTTTTTCAGGATCTTCGTTCCGGCTTATTCTAGCATTGTGATCTGAAAAATGCAAGGGGACCAGCGGCCTGTGAGCGATGACGATTCGCCAAGGAGAGGTGCTGATCTTCACGGAGGAGTGTTTCCGGAAAAAGCCCCTCTCATCTAATTTGCTCACCGATACCCCGAGCAAGCATTCGCATTTCATATTGGTAAATCAAAAACGGAAAGCGCATAATGAATGAAACGATTCCCCCGTCACTTCACAACAAGGAGGTCCCATGGAAAAAGAAAAGAGAACGATCAAGAAAAGAAAAGGCTTCATGCTTTTAGAGCTCATCATCGTAGTCGCTATCATCGGCATTCTTGCCGCTGTCGCCATTCCGAACTTCGTCGGCATGACCGACGAAGCGAAGGTTGCCAAGATCCAGTCTGATCTTTCCACCATCGGCACCGCCATGGAAGTCTACCACGTCAAGAAAGGCGGCACCTACCCCGCCGACCTCTCCACTCTAGCAGGCGATAACGGCTATCTGAAAAAAGTCCCCGAACCGCCCACGGGTGCCGGTGCTTATACCGTCATAGGAAACAAAGGCGAAGTCACCTGCACCTTTAATGGCGTCACCTACTCCTCCTTCGGCACATCGACGGGAAGTGCAGACAGCAATACAGGAAAATAATCACGCACAAAAGGGGCTGTGAAGAAATGAGGATTCATTTCTTCACAGCCCCTTTTTTCATACACGAAAAAATTCTATTTCTTCATATCCTTTTCTACGGTATTCGAGAGCTTCATTTCCTTCACCAGCATAGCGACCTGCTCTTTGAGCGCACGGATTTCCTCATCCTGTGCTGCCATCTTCTGGTCGGATTCTTCCTTGGCTGCTTTCAGTTCTTTGATTTCCTGAGACATAGCAGCTTTGGAAGTCGTAAGACCAGTCTGTCCCTTACCGACTTTGAAAGACAATCCCACATTATATGCATTGTCATCCGCACCAATCGTCGCACCTGCTGAGACCATCATCATTTCATTCGGTTGATAGAAGAGCCCCATCGCTGTAGCCGACTTACCACGATAATTGCCTGCAGCTACTGCTACATCCAGCTTGTTGTCCGGATCATAGTCCAGATGATGCAGTCCGGCCAGTGCGGCCCCCACTGCACCTGCATTCTTGATGTCACCGGAAAGTTTGCTGTTCATGGCATTCATGCTGTCCGTGAGACTGATTGCCGTGCTGTTCACGTAACCCACGTTCGCCGCACTCGACGCATCCTTCTCATCCGTCTTGACGCCAGTGAGGACGCGGTCGCCTTTCAAACCGGCTACGCTGACCTTCGTCGCACCTGCATCCGATGCTATGGCGACTGTGTCGCCATTGACTTTGACCCAACCTGCGCCCGTGTTGTTCTTCACATCTTTGATGGCGTTCCATACCGCACCGCCAGATACCAGGCCCTTGTTGCCATCTTCCACCTTGCCCGTATTCAGTTTGTTCGTATAGGCAGCTACATCAATATTCGATGCCTTGGCATCCGCTTTGTTCGCATTCAGTTCAGAAACATTCTGGTCGACCTTCTGCCCCAGCTTCTCGACGTCCGCTTTATCGGCTTTACCATCGACAGCTTTGTTCACATCCGTGAGCGAGTCTTCGATTTTCTTGTCCGTATCGGTCTTAGTATAGACATCAGCCGCATTGGCCTTCTTATCCAGCGCCCCATCGACATACGTTTTATCCGCTTTGGCCGCCAGGTCATCTTTCATCGTCTCTTTGATGACGTTCTTACCTGCCTCAGACAGATTCCCGAGATCTTTGTCTGCTTTGTTTGCTACATTCACATCCGTTGCGACACCTTCGGTGGCTTTCTTGACAGCAGCATCGACGTAGCTCTTATCCGCTTTGCCCGCCAGCGCCGTTTCATGAGCATCCACTTTGCCTTTGATGGCCGTGAAATCACTGGTATTGACCTTATCTTTTACTTTCTCATCGACATACGACGTATCGGCCTTCCCCATCAGATCCGCTTTGACGGTATTCTTGATGGCCTCTTTGCCCGCATCTGACAAATTGGTGAGATTCGTATCCGCTTTGCCAGCGAGTTCCTCCATCATCGTATTTTTGATGACAGTCTTACCAGCGTCAGAAAGATTGGATAAATTTTTATCTGCCTTATTCGCTACATTCGCATTGGTTACGATGCCTTCTGTCGCTTTGCTGATGGCTTCCTGTACCTGTCCGCCTGTAACGATACCGGTATCTCCAGCCGTAACCTTGCCATCCGTATTGACCATGATGGTATTATCTTTGTCGATAGTGATATGCTTTCCTGCTTTGTAGACCGTGCCAGTGGTAGAAATCCCCTGGAGTGCCTGATACAACGTATCACCAGTAATGAGGCCCGTATTTCCCGCCACATTCTTGCCGTCCCCTAAAGACGACTGCCAGGCTGCTTTGTCGATATTGGCACCCTTTTGCAGCTGCGCCAGATCAGATGCCTGAGCTTTTTGGCTCAATGCCGTAGTCATGGCCTCCGCATCCGCCTTCTTCGCCAATTCTTCTGTGACTGTTGTCACATCAGCCTTGGTATCCAGCTCCCCTTTCATTGTATTCCGGATGACCTTTTTACCTTCAGCTGTAAGATTTCCCAGGCTGGTATCGGCCTTCCCACTCACATCGACCGCACCGCCAAGAGAATCCGTGATGTCCGTTCCGTTGATGACAAGCCGGTTTGCGGAGAGTGAGTTGACATTTTTGATATCATGCCCCTCTGCATTATAGTCCCCATTCGCACTCCAGCTGGCCATGATATAGGTTCTGGTATTTCCTGTATCTGACTGAGAAAAATCTTTTCCCTGCATCGTTAAGCCACCATCAGCATTCATATGCAGGACCAACGTATGATCTACTTCGGGGTCATAAAACTCGTACGAAGTCTTATTTCCAGGATTCAGGCGGAAGAGATCCCTCACGGCCCCTTTATCCATAGCATTACCATTGACATCCGTCACACGGCCGTTGAAATTGCCCCGTACACGCACACGTTTTGCTTTATCACTGACTCTCAACTGATTCACATTCAGTGTAGAATGCCCACCAGCCGAGAGCACCGTGCCTTCATTCACCGTGATGGTATCCGCATTCACCACCGCCTTGTCATCCGTCGAGAACATACCTTTGTTCTTCAGGGTGATATCCTTTGCTGTCAGTGAAGCTGTATCCGTATCTTCCTCCGTCGTCAACATCACCTCTTCACTGCCCGTCTTAATGGTAGACCCTTTGATGGACAAGTTACCACCATCGATAGTAACATGACCAGCAACATTCACCTGGCTGTCGTTGACAGTCACATTGCCATAGACATCGCTGGATGTCCACTTTCCATCAGCATCATAGACCCCGTTTCCTTGGATTGTCAGATTCCCATTGACAGCCAGTTTCGCCTGATCGAAATTCCCGCTACTGTACTGGCCAAACGTAGCCTGATTTGCTTCAATAGAACCATCTTTCACCTGGAGCAACGCAGTATCGATATGTCCGTCATATATATTTCCGGCTACCATGAGCGTGTCTGTTTTCACAGTTGATTTACCAGTCACACTGAAAGTAGAAGCCTGGTCCAATTGATTGATATAGTCATTATTGCTTCTTTCAGCCGTCGCTGTACTCGGACCCCAAGCTCTGACAGTAAGATTTCCCCTGTTCGTAATGCCAGAAGCTTCCACAGATTCTTTGTCCCAGGCAGAGGTATCACCCGTCAGGTCAAGCACCGCTCCATTGGTTACAGTGAAGAGCCCCTTATTCTGCACCAGCACATTATTTACATGTGCGGTACCACCATCTATAGTCATCTGCCCCTCATGTAATCCTGCTGCGACATCTGCATTATCCAGCGTACCGTCTTCCTTCTCTTCCGGGTAAGCATTTCCCGCATAAAGAACGCTTCCAGAAGTGGTGCAATCCTTTAACGTGACTACGCTATTATTGGACCAGGCACCAGTTGTGACCTTTGCATGATTGATGATTGCGGTACTTCCACTATCGGCTGAAAATCTCATATCAGTCGTCTTAGTGTAAAATTTTACTCGGTAGGGGAATTTTCCAGA
>ULQU01047095.1_pt1 | contig 16131 bp, 18 predicted proteins | sample 1954841 | NCBI WGS metagenome assembly ULQU01 (sample SAMEA4835664, study PRJEB28245) | human gut metagenome | biome: gut microbiome; material: fecal sample | place: Denmark | collected 2008
TGTCAACAACTTTTTTGATATTATTTTAACAATGTTATAATGTCTCAAAGTTATAATGAATTACTATCATTTTACTGTTAATTTACAATCCTTATATGTAAGTACAATACTCTTTATTTCAGTCACTTTATCTTCAGGAACCATAAAAACTAATATGCCATCCTGCGTCTCACCCGCTTTAATGGTAACGTTTTTAAGATTAGTAATGTCATTAAGCATAAGATTAGCATAATTATTATAATATGTATTTCCGTTCAGATTAAGTGTCACTACTTTCTCGTCATCTGAATTATTGCATAAAACATCTTGTGCACCTTTATTGGTAATATCAAAATTAAATACAATAAATGTATATCCTTCCTGCGCTGTAAATGAAAACATCGCACTACTGTCATTAGGATATTCCGACGTAATTACATAATTTTTATATTCAATAGTCAGTTCTCCCAACCCAAGGTCTTTACTGATATTCCAGTTATTAGTGTTATCATTGCCTGATGTTGTTTCTTCATTATTACCCGGTGTTGTAGCCGGCTGTGTTGCAGGTTCTGTTGTTGGACTCTCTGTTTCTGGTTCATATACAACATCATTACCCAGATCTTTGTATCTTGATTTATAATCATATGAATATTTAAGCAAAGCACCTGCAGCATACTCTGCAATTATATCGCTATGTTCAGATGATAATTTAATGCTATTCGCACATCCTGATAATATCAGGCACGATAATATAACAGGTATAGTAATTCTGGTAATACGTTTCATAACAAACCTCCATACAAATATAATACAATTTTATCATTTTTTATATTTATTAACAAGCCTTAATCGCAATCAAACATACACCAGAAAACAACTCCGTCATCAACATTATAAACACCATATTCAACATCATAGTTATCCAATATTGCTTTAACTATTGATAATCCAAGGCCATTGCCACCATATTCTCTTGTTCTTGCCTTATCAACTTTATAAAATTTTTCCCATATTCTTGTTAAATCTTTTTCCGGTATTTTATTGCCTGAATTATATACTTCAAGTTTTGCTTTACCATCTGTTTTTTTCAAAGAAATTTTAATTTTACCCGTTGAATGATTAATTGCATTGGTATAAAAATTGGTAAAAACCTCTTCTATCTGAAGTTTGTCATACCATACATAAATATCATTCTGGCATTTTGATACACAGACAATATTTTTCTGATCCAGTCTTAGTTCATTTGCTTTACATATTTCATTAATCAGTTCTGTAAGATTAAACCTTTCGATATTAATATTATTCTGTCCGGACTCAATATGATCAAGGGATAAAAGATTCTTCACCATACGATTCATTTTATTGGACTCATCCATAATAACATCACAATAAAAATCAAAGCTTTCTTTATCCGCTGCAACCCCTTCTTTCAGGCCTTCCGCATATCCTTGAATCAATGCAATAGGCGTCTTTAATTCATGGGATACATTTGACAAAAATTCTTTCTGCCTGTCAGCTGCCTTTGTTTTTTCTTCAATATCAAGCTGCAATTCATAATTAGCAGTTTTTAACATTGTTATATTCTTCTGAAGGCTGTCTGACATAAAATTAATACTTTTACCAAGCTGGCCTATTTCATTTTGTGCTTTTCCTGTATATTTAGCATCAAAATTCAATTCAGACATTTCTTCTGCAATCTTTGAAAGTTCCTTAATCGGTTTTGTAAATTTATCGGCAAGAAAATATGCGAATATAATGCTTATAACCATAACAACTGCACCTGTTATGGTAACAAAATTATTAAATATCTTGATATTTTCTTTTATGCTTTCAATTATAAGCTGCATAACAAGCTGTGAACCATCTTCCATGCTTCCGTATATCACCATATATGATAAGCCCGTAGATATATCATTGCCTTTTTTTATTGAGTAATTATCGTTTTCTTTAATCAATTCAATATCTCTGTCCCCACTGAAAATAAAATGTTGCAGCCATCGGTATGTATTTTCAATATTATTCTGTGTGCTGTATACTGTTTTCCAGTTGCTGTCAACTAAAAAAACATTTATATTATGGAGTGCATTTATACTGAGCATCTTTTTTCTGACGCTGTCAGATGAAATTCCATCGCTTACCAGAACTTCTTTCATTTCATTATATGAATTTACAAGTTTTTTTTCACGGTCTTTAATATAATATTTTTCAAAGAAAATAGAATTCAAAAGACAAATAACACCCACAACCGTAAGAACTATGGCTGCTATTAAAAATGTTAATTTCAATTTCAATGACATCTTTTTCATGGTAAACTCCTGTTATCACAAAAAGGCACTAATAATAGTGCCTTTAATTTTATTCTCCAAGGTATGCTTTTTTTACTGTATCATCATTCATTATGTTCTCAGCCTTACCTGAAAGAACAATATTTCCCGTCTCAAGAACATACGCCCTGTCTGCAATTGATAATGCTTTTTTGGCATTCTGTTCTACAAGCAACACTGTTGTTCCGCCTTCATTAAGTGCCTTAATAATATCAAAGATTTCTGATACAAATATCGGTGATAATCCCATCGATGGTTCATCAAGAAGTATAATCTCAGGTTTGGACATAAGTGCACGTCCCATAGCCAGCATCTGCTGTTCCCCGCCTGACAAAGTTCCCGCAATCTGGTTCTTTCTTTCCTCAAGTCTTGGGAATCTTTCATATATTTTCTCTAAATCTTCGTTAATTTCACTTTTATCCCTTCTGGTATATGCACCCATAAGTAAATTTTCAAATACCGAAAGCTGTGAAAATACTCTTCTGCCTTCTGGTACCTGTGAAATGCCTAACTTAACAATCTTGTGAGCCGGTGTTTTAGTTATATTCTGTCCATTATATATAATTTTGCCTGATGTAGAAGGTAAAATACCGGAAATAGCATGCAATGTTGTTGTTTTACCTGCTCCGTTAGCACCAATAAGGGCTATTATTTCACCTTTATTTACTTCAAAGGAAACACCTTTTAATGCTTTAATCATTCCGTAGTTAACTTCGAGATTTTCAATTTCCAATAAAGCCATATTTATTTCCTCCTAATCGCCAAGATATGCCTTAATTACTTCAGGATTATTAAGGACTTCGCTTGTAGGTCCCTGTGTGAGAACTTTACCGAAATTAAGAACCGTAAGTTCTTCACATATACTTGAAACAAGCTTCATATCATGTTCAATAAGTAAAATTGTCATATCAAAGTTATCTCTGATAAAAGCAATAGTTTTAACGAGTTCCATTGTTTCATTAGGGTTCATTCCTGCAGCCGGCTCATCAAGCAATAAAAGTTTAGGGTTAGTTGCCATAGCTCTTGCCATCTCAAGTTTTCTCTGTTTACCGTATGGGAGGTTGGCAGATATTGTATTTGCCTCTTCGTCAAGTTCAAATACCTTCAATAATTCCATTGCACGTTCATTCATAAGCCTTTCGTTTTTGAAATAACTTGGCAGCTTAAAAATACCTGCAATTGTAGAATATTTATAAATATTGTGTAAGCCGATTTTAACATTATCAAGTACAGACAACTTATTAAACAATCTGATGTTCTGGAAAGTTCTTGCAATTCCGTCTTTGTTAATCTGTACTACGCTCTTACCGGTTATATCTTCTCCATCAAGCTCTATTTTCCCTGAATCAGGTTTATATACACCTGTCAAAAGGTTAAATACGGTTGTTTTACCTGCTCCGTTAGGTCCGATAAGTCCGTAAAGTTCTCCCTTTTTAATCTTAAGATTAAAATTATCTACAGCCTGTAAGCCGCCAAAAGAGATTCCTATGTTATTAACATTCAACATTATATCCTGTGTTTCCATAATTAATGAACCTCCTCTTCAACCGGTTTTTTCTTTGAAAAGAATGATTTGAATTTTGCTGAAATTTCTTTACGTAATTCAATGCATTTTGGATTCCATGTGAAAATCATAAGTACAATAAGTACAACAGCATAAATAATCATACGATAATCATTGAGGAATCGCATCTTTTCCGGAAGAATCGTCAATACGATAGCAGCAACGATAGATCCCGGAATATTACCCATTCCGCCAAGAACAACCATAACAAGTACATTAATAGACGTATTAAAATCAAACTTTGAAGGCTGTAACATTCCCAAGTTATGTGAATATAATACGCCCGCAACACCTGCTAATGCTGCCGATATCGTAAATGCAAGTAATCTGAATTTGGAAATATTGATACCGACCGTCTCTGTAGCAATCCTATTGTCCCTTACTGCTTTAATAGCACGACCCGAACGTGAATCAGATAAATTCATAACAATAAGTACGGTAATTATTAAAAGAATTATACCGATAAGAAAAGTACTGCTCCTCTGGATTTTCAAAATACCCTGGGAACCCTTTACTATAATGTCCTCGGATTTAACACCTTTTTCTATAAGGTCAGTCGTATTATTCAGTGAAAAATGGAAACCTTTGCTGTCAAATGCAACGATAACAGTTCCTAAAATTCCTTTTATAATCTCTCCAAAAGCAAGTGTAACTATAGCAAGATAGTCTCCCTGAAGTCTTAATACCGCAGAACCTATAAGAATGCCGAAAATTGCTGCTGTAACTGCGCCTATAAGTATTCCTATTACAAATCTTAATAAATCATTAGATATCATATCCGCAGTTATCTGTGTAAAAAGCGAACCCGTAAATGCACCTACATACATAAATCCTGCGTGTCCAAGACTAAGTTCACCTAAAATACCTACTACAAGATTAAGTGATACAGCCATTATAGACCAAACACATATTCTGACAAGCAGGCCTGACATAACATTTGAGAGTACACCGGAATTATTAAGTGTATTCATAACAAAATAAGCAATAACAATTGCGATTATTGTAATTACTGTTGTAAGTGTAGTTTTTTTAAGTTTTAATTTTTTCATGTATCTTCACCTACACTTTCTCTTTAATCTTTTTGCCAAACAGACCAGTTGGCTTAAAAATAAGAACAACTATCAACACAACAAATACAATAGCATTAGCAAGCTTTGTTCCATTAGGAATATAAGCGCCACTTAATACTTCTATTATACCAAGCACAATCCCGCCGACCATTGCACCGGGAATTGAACCTATTCCCCCAAATACAGCAGCTACAAAGGCCTTAATGCCCGGCATAGAGCCCGATGTAGGGATAAGACTTGGATAGGCGTTAAACATAAGGAGACTTGCAAGTGCTGCAAGTGCAGATCCGATTGCAAATGTTATTGTAATTGTAGTATTAACATTAATACCCATCAACTTCGCAGCATCTTTATCCTCTGAAACAGCTAACATAGCACGTCCTGTTTTTGTCTTCCTGATAAATATTGATAATGCCACCACAATAATAATTCCTAATACAATCATTAAAATCGTGGAGCCCTCGATATTAGCACCGAACATCTTTACACTGCCAAGTTTTATTGGATTTCTAAACATTTTAGGCTGGGATGTAAATATGAGCTGGGCAATGTTCTGGAGAAGAATACTTACACCAATTGCTGTAATAAGTACAGCAAGTGATGACGCCTCCCTAAGTGGTTTATATGCAACTTTTTCTATTACTACGCCAAGGACAGTACACACTACCATAGCAACAATCAATGCAGCAAATACATTGGTTCCACTACCATATATCATACTAAAGAGGACATATCCTCCTATCATAATAACGTCGCCATGGGCAAAATTAAGCATTTTGGCAATACCATAAACCATAGTATATCCCAATGCAATAATCGCATATACACTGCCTAAGCTTATACCATTAAATACATAAGTAAAAAAACTACTCATGAGTTCACCTCGTCCATTTATTTACCGGAAATCCCGGATATTCTACCTGATAACAATAAAGACAGAGAGACCACTTTATGCCTCTCTGCCCATAGTCTTTAAAAAAAATATTATTTTGCTGAAACGTATGTACCGTCTTTAATTACAACAGCTCTTGGTGCTTTACTTACTTCACCTGATGCTTCCCATTTCATGCTGGCACCAGTAAGTCCATCAACTGTAATTTCGGTAATTGCTTTCTTTAAAGCTTCATTAACATCAGCTACTGAAGCATCAGGCTTGAGACCTGCCTTTTCAATTGCTGCCTTAAGAACATATACACCGTCATACGCATCTGCTGCGAACTGGTTAGGAACGTCCTTGTAAAGTTCTTTGTATGTTTTAACAAAAGCTACTGTTTTTTCATCTGTAGCATCTGCTGAGAATGGAGTTAAAAGTATTACGCCTTCTGCAAGTTCTTTATTAAAGTTCTTTACACCAAGAACTCCGTCAAGACCATCACATCCAAAGAATATAGGCTTATATCCTGTGCTGTTAGCTTCTGTAAGAATTAAAGAAGCTTCTGTATAATAAATTGGAAGGAATACCAAATCAGCGCCTGCATCCTTACAAGACTGAACCTGTACTGAGAAGTCTGTCTTAGTGTCCTTAGTAAATGACTGAGTTGATACAATTTCAAAATCCTGTGACTTAGCTGCTTCAACGAATTTTTCAAAAACACCTGTTGAATATACATCTGAGCTGTCATAAATGATACCTACTTTAGTAGCTAACTTATTCTCACCGATGTACTGAGCTGAAGCTGAACCCTGGTTAGGGTTTGTGAAACATACCTGGAATACATTATCACCTGCGATAACTGACTGAGCTGATGCAGATGGTGTAAGCTGGAACATATTGTCTTCTGCTGTAAGACCTACAACGGCTTCACATGAACCTGATGTAACTGTTCCTAAAAGTATCTGTGTTCCCTTGTCCTTAAGTGCATTGTAAGCATTAGCTGCAAGTTCAGGGTCTGCCTGATCGTCTTCAAAGCTGAACTCAATCTTGTAACCGTTGATTCCGCCTGCCTTGTTGATTTCATCAACTGCAATGCTTGCACCGTTCTTTACAGCGTTGCCATAAATAGCTTCTGTACCTGTAGTTGGTCCGATACTACCAATTTTCCAAACATCTGAGCCGGTGTTTGATGAACCATTTCCTTCACTCTTGCCACATCCTGCAAATGTAGTTGCTGCAAGAGAAGCTACTGCTGCTAATGCAACGAATTTCTTCATCTTCTTCATAATTGTTTCCTCCTTTTAAGGCATCTAGCCCTTATAGGAATTTATGCTACTATTTTCTTTTAAAAATGTCAACCTTTTTTACAATCATGCTTCAAATTTGTAACCCATTCCCCATATTGTCGATATAAATTTGCCTTTTTCACCCATTTTACTTCTGAGTTTTTTGACATGGGTATCTATTGTTCTTGCATCGCCGTAATAATCATAATTCCATACATTATTGAGGATTTTTTCCCTTGAAAGTGCTATGCCTCTGTTTTCCATAAAATATGTAAGAAGTTCAAATTCTTTAAAACTTAAATCTATTTCTTTTCCGTCAATAGTTACCGTATGTGCTATTTTATTAACTGTTATTCCGGCTATATCAAGTATCTCTTCATTATCTCCGGTAGTCCTTCTTAAAAGTGCATTAACCCTTGCGGTTAATATCTTCGGACTGAAAGGCTTGGAAATATATTCGTCAACGCCCAACTCAAACCCTTTGAGTTCATCCTGTTCCTCACTTTTAGCTGTAAGCATAAGAATAGGTACTTTCGATAATTTTCTTACTTCCTTACAAAGCTGCCATCCGTCCATTTTCGGCATCATTACATCCATAATTATAAGGTCTATATCATTGTTTGAGCAAAAAATATCAAGTGCCGCTTCACCGTCTTCAGCTTCACATACTACATAACCTTCCCTTACAAGAAAGTCCCTGATTATTTTTCTTATTCTGCTCTCGTCATCAACGACAAGTATTTTATTGTTCATAGGCACCTCCGTTTTTCATATTTTATAATCAATATTTGTCTTTTCTGTGAAATCATTCCTCCGGATGGTTAATTTTCCATTCAAGCTCTTTAAGTTCCTGTTCCTTTTCGTTAAGTTCACTTTGCCATGAAGAATATTTATCCTGAATTACACGTTCATAATTAAGGATATTAGGCGAGTCGCTGTTTTTTGTTATTATAAACATTGCAATTACCACAGCAACAAGCACTATATTAAAAAGAATTGAAGTGGATAGTCTGCTCTTCATTTTCTTTTTTTCGGATTCATATTGCTTTACGGTAGTTTCGTATTTGGTACTTATGTATTTCTCTACACGCTCTTTTTCCATGTGACCCGTTGTCTTTACCGGTATCGGCATAATATCTTCTGCTTTATAATTTCCGCTTTTTATAACAACGTCTCTTAGCTTTTTAAGGTAATCCATACCCACCGGGGTCTTGAATATCTTTTTTTCTATAAGTTCACAATAAAGCTTATAAGTCTTTTCAATATTGGAGAGATTGAGTTCCGAACTTAAATATTTAATTGCCTTTTTTTCCTGAACAGCTTCGTTATATTCTGTTTTGGTTTCAAAAACATATCCATTCACTATGTAGCTTTGGATTTCATTTATTTCTTCCATTTTCTGCCTCTTTCAATATTTAATTCACACCGGTTATTTTATCATTTTTTCAATCTAAATAAAATACCCAGTGCCTTATTTTTATCTATAATATATCATATAAACTCATGGCAAATTTAAGATTGCTGTGCGTCTCCAGGTAATACTTTCTTTTCTACTTCTGAAGCCTTTCTTCAAGGAACTCCACAGCATCTCTTATACAGTCATCACATTCCCTTACAACATGTCCTGTTTCGGTTCCTTTTAGTTCCTTACAGATAACAGTTCCGTTTCTGTCTTTAAATTCCATCATTATATTTCTGACATCGGAAAAAGTCTTACGAGGGTCTTTGTTGGCAAGTCCGAGGACAATGCCTGCACCTGTAAGAGCACCGCAGTTACCCTCCATTGTTCCCATGCCCACAGCAAAAGCCTGTGTTGTTTCTTTTAAGGTTTCTTCATCTAATCCCGTGTAATCACAAAATGCACAGGCAACCGCCTGTGAACAGTTATGTCCGCAATGTTTTCTGTTTACCGCTTCATCTGCTCTTGTACTCATCTGTTATTCTCCTTTAATTGTTAAAAATCCGCACATACCGCCACGCATGCCTTTACTTGCACGATGTGAAAATAAAAGGTCACTGTTACAGCATGTACATATATCAGTTATCCCTATATTTTCAGGAAGTATACCCGCATTTATAAAGTTTCTGTAATTAGCTCTCCATAAATCAAGCTTGAATTTGCCGTTGTCTTTTATATACAATATATCTTCAAAAACCTCTGTGCCGTAGGCCTTCGCAAACTGTTCCGCCACATCCTCAGATACCTCATAGCAGTTATGACATATGGAAGGACCGATAAAAGCAACAATATCCGCAGGGTCGGTATTGTATTCTTTTTCCATCATTTTAACAGTAACATCTGCAATGTTTCCCACCGTTCCACGCCAGCCCGAATGAGACAAACCTATTGCTTTATTTCTTGTATCTGCAAAAAACAAAGGGACACAGTCAGCGTATGATGTAACAAGCGTAACCCCCGGTTCATTGGTTATAAGTCCGTCAACATCTGAAAAATTGCGTTCCCTTGTAACACCCATTCCGCAATGTTCTTTAGTAACCTTCATTACATTGGTTGTATGCGTCTGCATTGCGTATACCATGGAATTAACGTCCATATCAAGCTCATTGCCTATTATCTCAAAATTTTGGGACACGGCTTTTTCATCATCGCCCCTTGTAAATGAAAGGTTCATTGAGGAATATATGCCTTTGCTTACTCCTCCGAGTCTTGTTGAAAAACCATGTTTTATAAAATCAACTCCATTAAGGTTATTGAATGTAATATGAGGAACCGTTCCCTGTATTTTGGTGGTATTGCTGAAATCATAAAAATTTATATTCATTAAAAAGCATCCTTTATATGTGTTATTTTTGTTCCTAATATGGATATGACATCAAATCTTATAGGACAGTCAAAAGATTTTCCATTTCTGGCAATATAGAGCATTGCCGTTTTTCTTATCCTATACTGCTTTCTGTAGTCAACAGCTTCTTCAGGGAAACCGTATCTTACGGAGCTTCGGTATTTTACTTCCACAAATACAAGAGCCTCATTATCCTTGGCTACGATATCTATTTCTCCGCCTTTACCATAAAAATTACGGCAGATTATGTCATATCCAATACTCTCTAAATATTCTGCTGCCTTATCTTCATAAAAACTGCCGGTTTGTCTTTTATTTTCTGTCATATATCTTTCCTTTTATTTTATCAAGATTATCAACAAAAACAAGTATTTCCGCAACAATACTGTATAATTCCGGTGGTATGTATTCCCCAATATCAAGTTTTGACAATGTGTTGGCAAGCTTATTATCCTCGTATAACGGAACATCACTTGACTTTGCCTTTTCGATTATTTTATCAGCTATAATTCCTGTTCCGGAAGCCAGAATTTTAGGTGCAACCTCATCGGGATTATACTGTATGGCTATCGCCTGTTTTCTTTTTTTCTCTTCTTCAGCCATGGCTTACGTTCTCACATCAAAGCTGAAACGTTTTATTTCAACCGATGGAAATTCCTCCTCCATTACAGATTTTACAAAAGAATATTTTTCCTTATCAGACGTAACGGTGCTTGTCACGCTGTAACCCAGAGCATTAAGTCTCTCATTAAGTTCTGATATATGCTCCTCAATATATGCTAAAATATCATCGTTTGCCACCTTAAAGTTAGTGGTTACATTATTGGCTTTTAACAAAACAAATACATCCATGGGTCCGAGATTGTCCATATCAAGATGTAAAAGTGCTTTCAACTCATCCTTATCCTCTATTTTTTTTCTGTTATTTTTGTACACATACAAATCGCCATGGCCTTCATGTCCACTCATGCGAAGTGGAATCTGCACAAAATTCATAAAATTATTTGCCTGATTCAAAAAGGATACGTCATTTTTAATCTGTGTATTGGTATTAAGCATATTTTCAGCAAACTTTATGCCTTGAAATCTGGATGATAAAGCTTCCGTATCCTGAAGCACTTTAGAATACAGCTTCTTAATATTTTCCTTGCTTATATCTGAAGGATTAAGAAACATTTCCTGTCTGACAAAATCTTTAAGTATATTTTCAGTTCCTTTTAATGATACGATTTCTTTAAATTTATCAGGTGAAATAAAACCATCTTTATAAAAATCAATTATCCTGTTGAAAAATTCTTTTGAGGATATTTTACCCTCTGCTACCTGTCCTGCAAATTCCTGCAGCGTCGTATTACCATCCTCTCCGTTATCACCATTAAGCAAAACCTCGGAAAGCTTCTGTAATTCATTGGCATCCACAGAATTCCCCGTCATTACCGGTTCAGATATTTCAGGCGTAAATGAAGAAATAAAATTGCTTAAAAGTGTCACCGTAGCATCCGAAACCGATGAAGGGAGGCTGTTTAACATTCCGTAAAGATCATCCGTAAGTTTCGTCGCATTGCCTGTCATTCCCCTATTGAAATCATAATAATCATGCAACGCCTGTACGTTCTCATCGGTTACTTCAACGTGCATGCCCTCTAGGTAAATCACATCTTTGGGACTTGCTATGGAGGATTCCGTCAAAAGATTCATATAATGGTTAATGCTGTCGGATGTAATAGGAAGTTCATGGGACATCAGCTCTTTTACAAGCGATACAGTGACTTCATTAACCTGAAGTCCTGCATTTTTAAGTGCGGACGTAATTGTCTGGTCGTTAAAAAGATTTCTGTTAGTATTGGTACCGGCTTTAAGAACAACCTGTTCTTTATTAATATCCTTAATTGTAAATGAAGCTATATCGCCTATATTATAGGATAACGAATCCGCCAGTGTCGCCTTAACAGTAACGCTGTCATTTAATGAAATTGTAATGTTGTTGGGGGTTATATCGATAATTTCTCCCGTGAGTCTGTCTCCTGTGCTTAACTGCATTAAAAGTGCTTTTCCTGCTTCAATGGGAGACAGACCGGAAGGAACCGTAATCTGTGTTCTGTCTGCAGAGCCTGAATTTTGTGCTAAATTAACATTGGCATTAGTTATTCCTGTTGTATTGTTTACAGTTTTAATATTCATGTAATTTAACACCCTTTCTGCTGATTAAATAAAGTTCTTAATAAAAGTCCTGCGATGAATCGGACATGGGCCGTATTCTTTAATGGCTTTAATATGAGCTGCCGTTCCGTATCCTTTATGTTTTGCAAATCCATATTCAGGATATAACTTATCATATTCTTCCATAAGATGGTCCCTTGTTACTTTTGCCACAATACTTGCTGCAGCAATGGACTGGCTCTTTGCATCACCTTTTATAATAGGTACCTGCTTAATATCCACCATCGGTATTGTCACTGCATCATTTAATAATATATCGGGTTTTACACTCAATTTATGAATAGCTGTTCTCATTGCTTCATAAGTTGCCTGTAATATATTTATCTCATCTATTCTTTCCGGAGAGACTATTCCCACTCCGTAAGCAACCGCATATTTATCAATTTCTTTATATACTTCTTCCCTCTTTGTTTCACTTAGTTTTTTGGAATCATTTATGTATAAAATATTGTACTCATCCGGCAAAATAACGGCAGCAGCCACCACAGGTCCGCAAAGAGGTCCTCGTCCAGCCTCGTCTATGCCGCATACGGTTCCGTATATCTTATACTCCCTGTCAAATTCCTTCATAAGTTCTGTACGCTTTATTTCTGCTTCAAGTCTTTCTGCTTTTGTCATGAAATGTAATCCTCCGGTTTCTCAATAGAAATTTTTCCCAGTTTACCGGAACGGAAGTCATCAAAAATAAGGGTTGCCGCTTTATCATAGTCAGGTTCTCCGCCCTTTTTAAGACATCCTCTTGCAATAGCAATATCTCCAAGCATTGTAACACCGTCGTCTTTCTCTTCTATATCATATCTTGAGGTAAAAATACCGGCATAGTCATTTTTTACGGATTCAATAAATTTAAGACTGAGTTCTGTAAGATTAAGAATCTGGTCATTGATTGAACCGATAAAAGCCAGATCATTGGCTATTTTTTCGTTATCGAATTTCGGCCACAAAATTCCCGGTGTATCAAGCAGTTCTACCGTTTTATTAAGCCTTATCCATTGTTTTCCCTTTGTGACACCCGGTTTATTACCTGTCTTTGCACAGGCTTTACCTGCAAAAGAATTTATAAATGTTGATTTACCAACGTTAGGTATTCCGACTATCATAGCCCTCACGGGGCGGTTAATGATTCCTCTTTTTCTGTCTCTTTCTATTTTTTCTTTACAAACTTCAAGAATAGCATTATTAACGGATTTCATCCCGCTTCGCTGTCTTGAATCCAGTTTAATAACCTTTATTCCCTGTTTTTCAAAAAATTCAACCCATTTTACGGTCACTCTTTCATCTGCAAGGTCTGACTTATTAAGTAGAATAAGTCTGTATTTATTTTTTGCAAGGTCATCTATATCAGGATTCCTGCTGGACATTGGAATCCTCGCATCAATAAGCTCTATGACAATATCATTAAACTTGATATCCTCCTGCATCATTCTCTTTGCTTTGGTCATATGACCGGGATACCAGTTAAAAGAGGCTTTATTCTCCTCCATTACTATCACTTCTTTCTATTCTATCATTTAAAAAAATACTTAAAAGTATTTGTTTTTCGTTTTTAACTTGAAAGTATAATACCATATTTTTGTTTATTTATAAAGTCAAGAGCCTCAAAATATTTATCTTCATATTTGAAATCTTTTCTTCTTTTGAACATAATTCTCTCCTATTCCATAAGTTTTTAAATAACTTATAATATCAATATGCGGCTCCAACGGAAGAAAACGCTTTAAATGAGTTAGAATTGTTCAAAGATAAATGGGATTCCAAGTACCCGAAAATCTATAAATCCCGGCATGATAACCGGGCAACTTTGTCCACATATTTCAAATATCCGGAGGCAGTAAGACGTCTAATTTATTTTGAAGAACGCCTGCCCAAAAACTCCTGTATAATGCAGATATGGGCAGAATCCGGAAAATCGGCTCTGCCCATTTGTAACTATTCACAAATCTTATATCAGTTTTAAACGTTTACACAAAACTTGAAACGTTCTCAAAAATTATTACGTTTTACAAAAATTAAATTTTAACTATTTATTACTATTTTGTATCAATTAATAATTCTTTTGGACTTTTCTTTAAATTGCTTGCCGAAGATATTAGCAAAGAAATTATAAGAACTATTGACATAAATAAAACCACATATATCATTAATTTTGGAGATATATTAATTTCTAAACTTGTTAGTGTTTTATTAAAACCATCTACTTCAGCTCCACCTCCAAGTTGGCTGGATTCGCCTTGTTTAGCAATTTGTTTTGCTATAGTACCAGTAACTTTACTTAATATATTATTTCCTATCATACTTGCTGTATAAACAGCTAGAAAGTATGATCCTATAAATGCTGGGATTGATACAAATACTAGTTCAACAACAAATTGTCCGAATATTTTAGCTTTTGTAATTCCTAGTGAAAGCAAAATTGCAATTTCCTTTTTTCTGGCATTCATCCATAAAAATAATAGTAATGAAACTGTAACACCTGCAAATAATAATGAACCTGCAAATAATTTGTTTGCTATTTTATATATACCTGATATTGATTGTTGTAGTGCCGGGTAATTATTTGAACTTTTAATCAAATTATATTGATTCCAATCTATATCGAGTTTTTCAATATTTTTAATAACCTTATCTAAATTTTTATTACCTTTTACAAAAAATGTTGCATCTTGATATACTGCAGTATCCTCTGTATTTCCATATACTTTTGCAGCCGTATCTAAATCAGTTATCAAAGTATTTTCGTAAAGTTCCTGGGCTACAGTAACACCACCTTCATTATGACCATCGAAAAGACCTTTTATCTCGACTTCTACTTCTTCATTTGCTCCTTTTTCATTATCAGCATCAAATAAATTAGATTTTATTTTTATTTTATCTCCAATTTTTAAATTGTTTTTTTCTGCTAAGTCTTTATGCATTAAAATCTTGTTTTTATCATTTTCGTTTAAATGTTCACCACTAGATAATTTGTAAGCTCCTGAGATAAACTTATTTTCTTTTGATGAATCATTAACTCCTGTTAACATAACAGCTCTTTTAAAGTTTTTTGCTCTTTCCGGTGATTGACCTGAAAGTGTTTTTTGAGTTTCTATTATATCATTATCAACTAAATCAGCAACACTATTAATTCTTTTTACATATGAATCAATATCCTTGGATTCGGCTATTTTTTTAATATCTTGTCCTTTTATATTGCCACCACCTCTTGGTGTTCCAAAATTAACTCTTCGGTTTATTTCCATAGAGAAACTATTTGTAATATTTCCATAAGTTTCTTTTGATGCTCTGTTCGTAGCATCTTTAATTGATAAACTAATAAGACAAAGTGTTGACATAACTGTTATAACTAACAATATAATTATTGATTTTAGACTTTTTCTAGTTACATATGCAAATGCATTTTTAATCATTATTGTACCTCCTAATTATTTTTATTTATTTTCTTAAGTTTTCTATCTCTTAATTCCAAAACAATGTCTGCAGAATTTGCAACTTCTTTACTATGTGTTACCACGATTACACATTTATTTCTTTCTTTTGCTAACTTTTTAAGTATTTCAATTATTTCACTTGCAGTATCAACATCTAAGTTTCCGGTAGGTTCATCTGCTAAAATAATTGGGGCTTCCGAAACTAATGCTCTTGCAATCGCCACTCTTTGTTGTTGTCCTCCTGATAATTTCATTACATTTCTATTTATTTGACTTTTATCAAGTCCTAATTCAAATAAGATTGTTTCAGATGCTTTTTTATTTACTAATCTGACATTTTCTATTGGTGTTAAATAATCAATTAAATTATAGTTTTGAAAAACTAATGATATGTTATTTTTCCTATGATTACTATAGCCGTCTTTCTCTATATCATTTCCATTAAATAAGATTTGACCTTTTTGTGGTTTATCTAAACCTGCTAATAGTGAAAGTAATGTTGACTTTCCTGCTCCTGATTTTCCTATTATTGCATAGAATTTTCCAATTTCAAAATTTTGATTTACTGAAGATAATACTTTC
>ULQU01017710.1_pt1 | contig 16066 bp, 10 predicted proteins | sample 1954841 | NCBI WGS metagenome assembly ULQU01 (sample SAMEA4835664, study PRJEB28245) | human gut metagenome | biome: gut microbiome; material: fecal sample | place: Denmark | collected 2008
ACCCAATTTATAAACAAAAACAAAACACAATGAAAAATCTGAAAAACATGCTGGCAGCCGGTCTGTTCATGGCCGGAACTTGCTTTACCGCCGGCGCACAGACACAGATTCCGCTGGAAAACTTTTTCAAGAACCCGGAAAAGGTAAACTATCAGGTATCGCCCGACGGAACCTATTTCTCATTCATGGCTCCCTACGAGAACCGCCTGAACCTTTTTGTACAGAAAATCGGATCGGACACCACCATCCGCATCACGTCTGAAACAGAACGTGACATTGCCGCAAGCATGTGGGCCGGCAACAACCGCATCCTTTTCGTCAAGGATACGGGAGGCGACGAGAATTTCCAGCTCTATGGCGTGAACATCGACGGCTCCGACCTGAAATCGTACACCAATTTCCCGAACGTCAGAACCCAGATCATCGACCCGCTGGAAAAGATCGATTCACTGGTCATCATCGGCATGAACAAGCGTAACCCTCAGGTATTCGACCCGTACCGCCTGAACCTGAATACAGGAGAACTGACTCTGCTGGCCGAGAACCCGGGCAACATACAGGGATGGATGACCGACCACGACGGAAAGCTGCGTGTAGCCAGCGCCATAGTAGACGGTGTCAACACCCAGATACTGTACCGTGAAACGGAAGACCAGCCGTTCCAACCGGTATTGACCACCAACTTCAAGGAAACCGCCAGCTTCGCCGTCTTTACGCCCGACAACAAGATGGTCTACGCACTGACCAACATCGGACGCGACAAGACCGCACTGGTCCTGATGGATCCGAAAACCTGCAAAGAGCAAGAGGTTCTGTACATGAACGACAAGTACGACATCTCGGGCCTCAACTACTCCGAAAAGAAGAACCGGCTGACAGTAGTAGCCTGTGAAGGACACAAGGACATGATCCGCCACTATTTCGACAAGGAAGAAGAAGAGATACGTAAGAAACTGGAAGCCCAGCTCCCGGGTTATAACATCGGTACCACCAGCCAGAGCAAGGACGAGAATATCCGCCTGATCTATGCCGGCAACGACCGCACATACGGAACCTACTACCTCTATAACGTAAAGGAAAACAAGCTCACCAAGGTGGCCGACATAGCGCCATGGATCAAAGAAGAGGATATGTGCGCCATGAACCCGATTACCTATACCAGCCGCGACGGACTGACCATAGAAGGTTACCTGACTCTGCCGAAAGGTTATACCATGGAAAATGCAAAGAACCTGCCGGTTGTGGTCAATCCGCATGGAGGACCGTGGGCACGCGACTCCTGGGGATACAATCCGGAAGTTCAGTTCCTTGCCAGCCGTGGCTATGCCGTACTGCAGATGAACTTCCGCGCTTCAACCGGATACGGACGCAAGTTTACCGAACTGGGTTACAAACAATGGGGACAGACCATGCAGAATGACATTACCGACGGAGTGGAATGGCTGATCAAGGAAGGCATAGCCGACCCGAAGCGGGTGGCCATCTACGGAGCAAGCTACGGAGGTTACGCTACTCTGGCAGGAGTGACCTTTACTCCCGACCTGTATGCCTGCGCCATCGATTACGTAGGAGTGTCCAACCTGTTCACGTTCATGAATACGATTCCTCCTTACTGGAAACCGTTGCTCGACATGATGCACGAAATGGTAGGCGACCCCGAAACCGACAAGGAAATGATGGAAAAATACTCGCCTGTATTCCATGTAGACCAGATCAAGGCTCCGCTGTTCATCGCCCAGGGTGCAAATGACCCGCGCGTCAACAAAGCCGAATCCGACCAGATGGTAGAAGCCTTGAAGAAACGGGGTGTGGAAGTGGAATACATGGTGAAGGAAAATGAAGGACACGGATTCCATAATGAAGAGAACAAGTTCGACTTCTACCGTGCCATGGAGAAGTTCCTTGACAAGCATCTGAAATAAACACTTCAGACTTACAGACACCTGCCGATTATAGACATCCGGAAGACATACTGGAATATCGCGCAGGAAAGGAAGAAGGATGTTGAAGTTTTACGCCGGGGTGGAAAATGACAGCCACCCCGGATATTTTGCCTACGACATGACAGATAATCCACAAAATGTCAGTATCTTTGCCCGCGAATTACATAATGAGATATTTGACATAAATTTTAATGAAAACATTTGAAGAACTCGGCGTTTCCCCGGAAATACGCAAGGCAATTGAAGAGATGGGCTATGAGAGCCCGATGCCTGTACAGGAAGAAGTGATACCCTATCTGCTGGGAAACGGCAATGACGTAGTGGCTCTGGCACAAACCGGAACCGGAAAAACAGCCGCATTTGGTCTGCCGCTGATACAGAAAATCGATGTAAAGCACTGCACTCCGCAGGCTTTGATACTTTGTCCTACACGTGAACTCTGCCTGCAGATTGCAGGTGACCTGACTGATTACTCCAAGTATATAACCGACCTGAAAATATTGCCCGTATATGGCGGATCGTCTATCGAAAGCCAGATACGCAGCCTGAAAAAAGGCGTACACATCATCGTGGCTACGCCGGGACGTCTTATTGACCTGATAGAACGTAAGGTAGCCCGGCTCGAGACTATCCGTGACGTCGTCATGGACGAAGCCGACGAAATGCTGAACATGGGATTCACCGACAGCATCAACGCCATTCTGGAAAAGGTTCCGGAAAACCGCAACACCCTGATGTTCTCGGCTACCATGAGCCCGGAAATTTCACGCATCGCCAAGACGTACCTGCACGATGCGAAGGAAATCACCATCGGTACCAAGAACGAAGGAAGCAAGAACGTAAACCACATAGCCTACATCGTACACGCCAAAGACAAATACCTGGCACTGAAACGGGTAGTCGACTTCTATCCGCAGATTTACGGAATCATATTCTGCCGCACCCGGAAAGAGACACAGGAAATAGCCGACAAACTGATCCAGGACGGCTATAACGCCGACTCCTTGCATGGAGAGCTGAGCCAGGCACAACGCGACCTGGTGATGCAGAAATTCCGCCAGCGCCACCTGCAGCTGCTGGTTGCAACCGACGTGGCTGCCCGCGGCCTTGACGTAAACGACCTGACACACGTCATCAACTACGGTCTGCCGGATGATACCGAAAGCTATACGCACCGCAGCGGACGTACCGGACGCGCAGGGAAAACCGGTATCTCCATCGCCATCATGAACCTGCGTGAGAAAAGCAAGATGCGTGAAATAGAACGTATCATCAAGAAGAAGTTCACGATAGGCATCCTGCCTACCGGACAGGAAATCTGCGAACAGCAGCTCATCAAGGTAATAGACGACATAGAAAAGGTCAAGGTAGACGAAGAGGAGATCGAAAACTTCCTGCCGAACGTATACCGGAAACTGGAATGGCTGAGCAAGGAAGACCTGATCAAGCGGGTGGTATCCATGGAGTTCAACCGCTTCCTCGACTATTACAAGAACGCTCCTGAAATAGAACAGCCGAAAGCCGGCGACAAGAAGGCTGAAGCAAAAGAAAGAGAGGAAAAGAACCACGGGACCGACCGTGAGAAGACTTCCAGAAAAGCGGAAAAGGGTTATACCCGCCTCTTCCTGAACCTGGGCAAGACCGACGGTTTCTTCGCCAACCAGATCATCGAACTGATCAACCGGAACCTCAAGAAGGAACGCATCCAGATAGGTCGTATCGACCTGATGCAGAACTTCTCCTTCTTTGAAATCATCGAGTCACAGGCGCCGGCTGTCATCAAGGCGCTGAACAAGGTGGTCCTGAGCAACGGACGCAAGGTAATTGTGGAGGTTGCCGGCGAAAATACAGGCAAGAGCGACAAAAGCGGCAGGAAACGCAGCCGTAAAGAAGAACATTCCGAAAAGGGACGCTCCGGAAAAGCGAAGGAAGCACCGGCAAAGAGTGAAAAGAAAAACAAGCTGAGCCGTGAAGAACGGGGTTATACAGCTCCCCGAGGTCCCAAAAAGAAAGACGACTGGAAACAGTTCTTCCAGAATAACGACCGTCCGTTCCGTGGAGAAGAACCCGATTTTTCGGAAGAAGGATGGGCCAAACGCAGCAAGAAATAAAACCGGAAACGGCCGGACTGCCGTTTCATGGGACACATAAACAACAAAGCGTAATGAAAGCCGGAAAGCATTCATTACGCTTTGTCATTTTTGAGCGATTTATCTAAAGGGAAACTCAATGTTTGATAATCAGCTGTATGTTCCCGGCACCTGTCCTTGCCTTCATCCAGTCCAGCATCTTGGCCTTCTCGGCAGCGGTCGGTTCATGGACAACCCCGATAATGGCGTATGCCATGGTATCGACTTCGGCACTGTCTATGCTGAGCTGCAAGGTCTTCGAAATGGAAATGGTCTTCACATTCGGGAAAAGTACCTGCATCTCTTTTCCTACCGTCTTGTTTACCAGATCGGAACCGGAGAACTGGGCCAGCTCGGCCTTCAGCGAATCGATCTGTTCCGACTGTGAAGTCAGTTTCTGCTGGCTGTTCTTATAGAAATCCTCCATTACCAGGCTCTTGATGTTTCCTATATCCATCGTTTCATTGCTGCCTCCCTGATAGACAACCAGTTTCGTATCGCCCAGCTTGTATTCGGGAAGTCTGGCCTGCGCAGCCAGAATTTCGTTCTGCGACACTTCCTTGCCGATAAGCACCACATTGATCTCCTTGTTCTTATAAGAAATGGTACGGTTCAGTATCTGCGAATCGGGGAACTGCAGTTCATGGCTGATAAAGTTGTTGGCCGATGTCTGGTAGAACGTTTCGCGCACAATACCGTATGTCAGGTAGACGGCAGGGCACATGGTAACTATCGTAATCCAGATAATATAACGCTTCACGATACGCTCACGGTCCTTGTCGACAAACTCCTTCCGTTTGAAATGCATGAAACGCACCCCGACAAAAGTAGCCAGACTGATAAATACGGAATTGATGAAATACAGATAGAATGCACCGAGGAAATAAAGCAGGTTACCCGTAGCCAGTCCGAAACCCGCTGTACAGAGAGGCGGCATCAGGGCGGTAGCGATAGCCACACCCGGAATTACGTTCCCCTTTTCCTTCGTGGCCAGCGCCACGATACCGGCAAGACCGCCGAACAGAGCGATGAGTACATCATAGATGGTAGGCGAAGTACGTGCCAGCAGCTCCGACTGAGCCTCATCAAGCGGCGTACAGAGGAAATACAGCGTAGCCGTAGTGACACTGAACAAGGTCGCCACCAGATAACTCTTCAAGGAGCGCTTCATCAGCTCGAAGTCATTGCGCCCTACAGCCAGACCGATACCCATGATAGGCCCCATCAACGGCGAAATCAGCATGGCACCGATAATCACGGCCGTTGAATTCACGTTCAGACCCAGCGAAGCGATGAAAGTGGCGAAAATCAGGACCCACAGATTCGTTCCCTTGAACTCCACACCGTTACGGATCGAATCGACCGTAACCTCTTCGTCTTCCTTGCTGCGTTTCAGATCCAGATATTCGTCAAAGAACTGTCGGATCAGGTATTTGCGGCTGTTTTGCTTGTCTGACTCCATATTCCAGATAGTTTTAAGTTATACTTCGATAAGCTATTTCCTTACAAAACGGTTGATAACCGGAATGCTCTTTAAAGGTAAATCTTTTTTTACGATATATGCAACAAACAGCAGAAGTAAAATTGTACGGAAGGCCAGACGCAGCCAGAAGTTGGCTATCACCACTTCTTCACCCACTACATAAAGCACGGCCGCCAGGACCAGATAAACCGCCATCTGCTTCAACGGATAGCTTACCGGATATTTCTTCTGCCCGATAAGATAAGAGAGCAGGGTAATCACACCATATCCGGCTACAGACGCCCATGCGGAAGCCACGTAACCGTAGGTAGGGACCAGCCAGATATTCAGCACCAGAATCACGGCACACCCGATTATGGAGAAATAAGCGCCCCACTGCGTCTCGTCGGTCAGCTTGTACCAGAAAGAAAGGTTGAAATACAGTCCCTTGAAAATTTCGGCCACCATCACGATAGCCACCACGCTCAGCCCCTCCCAATAGTCGCGCGCCACCATATAGCGGAGAATGTCCATGTAGAACATCACGGCCAGAAACGCCAGCAGTGAGAAGATGAAGAAATACTTCATGGCCGCCCCATACATCTTCCGGTTGTCGCCTTCCTTGTTCTTACCGAACACAAAAGGCTCGTAGGCATACCGGAAAGCCTGCGTGAACATCGCCATGATCAGGGCCACCTTGCTTGTAGCACTGTAAATGCCCAGCTGCACCAGCCCCTCCTGACGGTCATCGAACAGGAACGGATAAATCATCTTGTCGACGGTCTGGTTCAGGATACCCACCAGTCCGAATATCAGGATCGGGAAAGAATAGCTTACCATACGCTTCATCAGCGGCTTGTCGAGTCTGTATGAGAACCCTCTCAACTCCGGAATGAAGAAGAACATCTGCACGGCCGACATGATCAGGTTCGATACGAATATATAGCCCACCAGATAATCCGGGTTATAGAACCAGTCGACCGACGACGGCGACACCTTATACAGCCACGGACAAAGCAGCAGAAAGAACAGGTTCAGGCAAATGTTACCGATGATATTGAAAAGCTTGATAGCCGCGAACTTCACGGGACGTTTCTTGTAGCGCAAATAGGCAAAGGGGATGCACTGGAACGAATCGAGCGCCACCACCACGACCATCATCGCCACATAATCGGTATGGTCGGGGTATTCCAGCAAGGACGATATCGGATGCAGGAATACCATACAGAGAACGATGAATATCAGCGAAAGTCCGCCCACGAATATGAGGGAATTGGCATATACCTTGTCCGGATTCTCATCCTGCTTGTTGGCAAAACGGAAGAAACCCGTTTCCATGCCGAAAGTCAACAGCACCAGAATCAGTGCCGTATAGGCATATACATTCGATACCACGCCATAACCGCCCGAAGCGGCCGGGATGACCGCCGTATAGAGAGGCACCAGCAAATAATTCAGAAAACGTCCTACGATACTGCTCAATCCATATATAGCCGTATCTTTTGCCAGAGATTTCAGTCCTGCCATTTCTTTCCTATAATTTAATCTTCATCGAACAAAGTCTTCATTTCCTTGAACCGGCTCTTGCCGAGATGCCTGTAGGCCAGGTCGGTCACCTCACGTCCACGCGGAGTACGTTTTATGAACCCTTCCTTGATGAGGAACGGCTCATACACCTCTTCCAGCGTGCCCGGGTCTTCACCCAAAGCGGTAGCGATGGTGGTCAGTCCCACCGGTCCGCCCTTGAACTTGTCTATGATGGTACAAAGAATCTTGTTATCTATCTCATCCAGGCCATAACGGTCGATATTCAGCGCTTCGAGCGCATAGCGGGCTATCTCTACATCGATCTTCCCCGAGCCCTTGACCTGTGCGAAATCACGTACCCGCCGCAGCAACGCATTGGCAATACGGGGAGTACCCCGGCTACGGGAAGCGATCTCACCCGCCGCATCCCAGTCGCATGGCACATTCAGGATACCGGCCGAGCGCATGATGATACGTGCCAGCACCGAGTCGTCATAATACTCCAGGTGCAGGTTGATGCCGAAACGGGCACGCAGCGGAGCCGTCAGAAGTCCGCTACGGGTTGTAGCTCCCACCAGCGTGAACGGATTCAGGTCGAGCTGTATGCTTCTTGCCGACGGACCCTTGTCGATCATGATATCGATACGGTAGTCTTCCATTGCCGAATAGAGGTATTCCTCCACCACCGGACTGAGCCGGTGTATTTCGTCAATGAAAAGCACATCATTCGGCTCCAGGCTGGTAAGTACCCCGGCCAGGTCACCCGGCTTGTCGAGCACCGGTCCCGAAGTTACCTTGAACCCCACCCCCAGCTCATTGGCAATGATGTTGCTCAGCGTGGTCTTTCCCAGTCCGGGAGGGCCGTGCAGCAACACATGGTCGAGTGCTTCCGCACGCAGCTTGGCCGCCTTGACAAAGATGCGCAGATTGTCTACCACCTTATCCTGTCCGCTGAAATCCTCGAACTGCAACGGACGGAGGGCATTTTCAAAGTCCCGCTCCTTACCTGTCGGCCTATAATCACGTATATCGAATTGTTCTTCCATAAATCTCCATTAACATGCAACGGCTCACCGATTACGAAAGCAAAAGTACAAAAGATTCACCGAAAAATACTATATTTGTCTAAACTATAACTAACTTACGTCATTATGGACACATATTCTACCACACGAGTCGTATTCTTCTCGCCTACCCATACATCGGCCCGGATAGCCCGTGCCGTAGCGGAAGGAATCGGCATGGGCCGCCGCATAGAGACCGACCTTACACTCGACCTTTCAGATACCCCTATCCCCGTCAAGAACGAGCTCACCGTCATTGCCGCCCCTGTATACGGAGGCCGGGTAGCTCCGGTAGCCCTGCAGCGCATCAGGCGCCTCCAGGCAGAAAACTCGCCGGCCATCCTGATAACCGTATACGGCAACCGCGACTACGAAGACGCACTGCTGGAACTCCGGGATACAGCCGCCGGACTCGGCTTCACACCCTTGTCGGCCGGAGCCTTTATCGGAGAACACAGCTATAGTTCGGTCCGCTATCCTGTTGCGGCCGGACGCCCCGATGCAGCCGACCTGCAGAAAGCCGTAACATTCGGCAAGGAAAGCCTGGAAAAACTCAGACAGGCCGAAAATACGCCATCCATCCTGGCGGAATCCTTTTTCATAAAAGGCCATTCACCCTATAAAGTGGTCCAGGCAGGAAAACCGTCATGCCCCGTATGTAACGAACATTGTTTCGTATGCGGGGAATGTATCGACGTGTGTCCTACCCGTGCCATCAGCGTCAGTGACGACGGAAGCCGTATCGAAACCGACATCAACCGCTGCATCAGGTGCTGTGCCTGCGTAAAGGTATGCCCCAACCAGGCCCGGATCTACGACAACCCGTTTGCCGCCATCCTGCACGAGAAATGCAGCACGCGCCGTGAACCCGAACTGTTCCTGTAAACCACGTTATACCGACAGGACATCATAAACAGATTCCAATTTACATCTACAAGACAGAAACATGCAGAACAAGGAAAAAAGAGTACTGGTAGGAATGAGCGGCGGCATAGACAGCTCGGCCGTATGCATCATGCTCCAGGAACAAGGATATGAAGTAGTGGGGGTCACCATGCGCACATGGGACGTCCCCTCACATTTCAGCCGTCCCGGACAGGAACTTCCCGACGAAATCCTCGAAGCCCGGGAACTGGCGGAACGTCTGGGAATCGAACACCACATAGCCGATGTACGCGAAGAGTTCCGGAAGGTCATCGTACAGTACTTCATCGACGAATACCTCAACGGACGCACCCCCAACCCCTGCGTCATGTGCAACCCCCTCTTCAAGGAACGCATCCTGTGCGAATGGGCCGACCGTACCGGTTGCGCCCGGGTAGCTACCGGCCATTATTGCCGGCTGGAAGACCGCAACGGGCACCGATACATCGTGGCCGGTGAGGACATGACCAAGGACCAGTCTTATTTTCTATGGAAACTCCCGCAGGAAATCCTCTGCCGCATGATTTTCCCGTTGGGTGGGATGACCAAGGCCAGCGTGCGCGAATACCTTGCCCGGAAAGGCTTTGAAGCCAAGGCCCGGGGCGGGGAAAGCATGGAAATCTGCTTCATCGAGAAAGACTACCGCACCTTCCTGAAGGAACACTGTCCCGACATCGACACCCGCATCGGTGAAGGCTGGTTCGTTGACAGCAAAGGACTGAAAATAGGACGGCACAAAGGATTCCCCTACTATACCATCGGGCAGCGCAAAGGGCTCGAAATAGCCGTGGGACATCCCCTCTATGTCCTGAAAATCAATCCGGCCAAAAACACCGTAATGCTAGGAGAAGCCGGTCAGCTCAACACCAGGTACATGCTAGTCGAGGACATCAATACCCCCAACCTGGAAGAACTTCTCGCCTGCCCCCGCCTTTCCGTACGCATCCGCTACCGCAGCAAACCGCTTCCCTGTGAAGCCATCCGCCTGGAAGACGGCAGAATACTGGTCAGGTTTGCCGAAGAAGCCACAGCCATCGCCCCCGGACAGTCGGCCGTATTCTATGACGGGAACCTGCTTCTGGGAGGAGGTTTCATAGCTTCCCAGCAAGGCATAAAGAAAACAGCCGCCGAAAATGAAGAAAAATTCCAGTCATACCTGTCCGACAAACGTGATTGATTCCTCTTAAATTAAGAATTAATAAGCATTTGTTTTATAAATTTGTTAAACAAAGTATAGGATACAACAAAAAATATGTATCTTTATCAAACTAAACGCAGATATATGTTGTTATTAAGACCAGAAACACAAAAATGAAAAGCTTATGAGACTGAAAAGAAACCTCATGGCAGTTGTGCTTGGACTGAGCACAGTTGCCGCATTTGCCCAGACGGGTAATGAGACTCGCCAGATTAAAGAAGAAGGCAAGACAGTATTTAATCCGCATTGGTTCATGCAAGTTCAGGCCGGTGCCGGATACACTCTAGGGGAAGCAGACTTCGGTGATCTGATTTCACCGGCAGCCGCTATCAACTTCGGATACCAGTTCACTCCGATATGGGGATTACGTGCCGGACTGAGCGGATGGCAAGCCAAAGGAGGTTGGGTAAACCCGCAGACCACTTACAAATACAACTATCTGCAAGGTAATGTAGATGTAACCTTGGATCTTGGCAACCTGTTCTGCAAATACAATCCGAAACGTGTACTTAATCCATACCTGTTCGTCGGTGTCGGCCTTAACGGCGCCTTCAACAATGACGATGCTGTAGCTTTGGCTGCACAGGGATATGAAATGGGCTACCTGTGGGACAAGAACAAGATCAGCCCGGTAGGGCGCGCCGGCTTGGGTGTAGGTATCCGCCTGGCCGAAAAGGTATTCTTCAATATCGAGGCCAACGCCAACGTAATGAGCGACAAGTTCAACTCCAAGAAAGCCGGCAACCCCGACTGGCAGTTCAATCTGTTGGGAGGCTTCACCTTCAAGTTCGGCAAACCGTCCAAGACTACCGAACCGGTTTACTACGAACCGACTCCGGCTCCTGCACCTGTAGTGGAAGAGAAGAAGGAAGAACCGGCTCCTGCACCGGCACCTGTAGAAGAAGTAAAGGCTCAGGAAATCCAGAACATCTTCTTCACCATCAATTCCGCCAAGATACGTGACACCGAAACTTCCAAGATCGATGCACTGGTATCTTACCTGAAGGAACACGAAAACGCCAAGATTTCCTTGTGCGGATACGCCGACAAGCAGACCGGTACAGCTGCCATCAACGAACGCATTTCAAAACAGCGTGCCAATGCAGTGGCAGACGCACTGAAAGCAAAAGGCATTGCAGCCGACCGCATTACGGTAGACTACAAGGGTGATACAGCACAACCATTCAGCACAATGGAAGAAAACCGTGTGACAATCTGTATTGCCGAATGATAGAACACATAAGAACGGACTATTTACACATTCCACCTTATAACCGGTAGGATAAACTATTTATTTACTGTATTCTGTGAAAAAAACACCTCTAGAGGTCGTTTCTCACAGAATACAGTTTTTTTATGCACTAAAATAAACGGCCATGGGAATTACACTATCCAAAAAGACACTCTCCAAAGGCCGGATCTCACTTTACCTGGACTGCAGCATCGACGGAAAGCGTCGGAAAGAATATCTGGGCATCATTCTGGAAGTCCCCACCAGCAAAGAGATCCGGAAAGCCAACCGTGAAAAAATACAACTGGCACAACTGATACGTTCCCGAAGGGAAATGGAATACCTCCAGTCCCGCTTCCTCATCCAACCCGCTCCCTCTACCTCTACAAAACAACCGGAAACAGCAACAGAGCAGACGGAAGATTTCTTCACCTTTGCCACCAACTACCTGGAAGAATATAAAGGCAAAGACTACCGTGTAGTACGGGGCATGCTGAGCCACCTGAAGGAGTACCACAAGCCCCCCTTACCCATTTCCGACATTACACACCAGTTCTGTTACAACTTCCTACGCGACCTCCAGAGCAAACTTACCGGCAATACTCCCATCAACTACTTCAAGAAATTCAAACTGTGCCTCAACCTCTGCGTGGAAGAAGGGCTGCTTCAGGAAAATCCGAGCGACCACATCCGCATGTCGCAATATTATGACGTGACCAAGGAAATCCTCTCTACCGAAGAGATGAACCGGCTTGTACTCACCGACTGCCGCCACAAAGAAGTGAAACGGGCCTTCCTGTTCGCCTGCCAGAGCGGCCTGCGCTGGTGCGATATCTGCGAACTCACCTTCCGCAGCATAGACTTCCCCCAACGCAGACTCACCCTCATCCAGAAGAAAGTGGCGGGCCATTCACGGCAGGCAGTACTCCATCTCAACCTCAACAACAACGCCATACGCCTGCTGGAGGAAGAAACCATCGGGGCCCCGGACAAGAAAGTATTCTCCCTACCCTCACATTCCTACGCCCTCCGCATCCTCAACGAATGGACCCGATCGGCCGGTATCCGGAAACACATCTCTTTCCATTGCGCCCGTCATACCTTCATCACCCAAATTATGGCAAGCGGCGCCAGCATCAAGACAGCGGCATCACTGGCAGGACATTCCAGCACACGGCATACCGAAAAATACATACATATCATCGACACACAGAAACAACAGGCCGTAGACAGCCTGCCGCCTCTCCCCCTCTAGAGCAAGGCACACGCCCCGGCACAAATTTTCTACAAGCTATTGCCGTAAATCAATCTTTTTCTTTACATTTGTGGCAATAATGAATAATAACCTTAGATACAAAAATTTATGGCAGAAATTAAAGTTACGCTAAGACGTATAGAAGAAGAGACATTCGGGAAAAACGATGAAATACTGAACGATGCATCCATCGCAGTGGCTCCGCAATTCGGTTTCGAATTGATGTCCGACATCAAGAAAGACCTGTTGACCATTGCCGCCCAGATTGTCTATATCACAACCGACAAGAAGGTGGCAGCCGGACTGCGTTTCCGCTACACCGTAGAGATAAACAGCCTGAAAAATCTGGAACACATCAGCAACCCGGAAAAAGGTACGCACGACTATAAATTCCCCGACGGCCTGATTGAAATGATGCTGACCGACGTTTATGCAACCGGACGTGTCCTGATGGCCCAAAGACTGAAAGGGACCCGCCTGGAACACGAGTTGTTGCCGTTCGGTGGTGCCGGTAATCTGATCCGACAAATGAAGAAATAAATTGATTTTAAATAAATAAAAAGGAAAGAGAAGATACATCAATGTATGACATGTCTTCTCTTTTTATTTTATTTGAAAAAAAGCGGCTCATGTGGGCCGCTTTTTTATTTATAGGGTAATCGGTTTGGATTATTCACCTTTATCACGAGTTACTTTTACCTTAACCGGGCTAGTCTTCTTGTAACCCCAAATATCTTCTACTGTTACTTGAACGGTAGTTTCTGTTTCGTTCTCGATATTTTGTGGTTTCAAATTGAAGTATCCGCTAACGACAATATCTTTGTCGTTTTCATCTTTAGCGTTTTGTGCAGGCTGAACTGTACCTTCTACTATAACAACACGTTCGTTATCAGACTTAGCTGTTACATTCTTAATATCCAAACGATTCCAAGCAGGTGTTTTGTCACTGTTTTTGTCAACAACATCAGGCAATACTGCGTAATCTACATTATTGTAAGTGTAACCGATGATGTCGCTGTTACTCATGTGGTAACCTTCAGTAAGGGCAGTTGCAGTTGCAGGGATTTCAACGATATCCTTAATTGCTTCTACTCTACCTTCGTAGATCGGGCTCAATACTTTAATCTTGAATGTATATTCGTTTTCACCATCAGCATACAACCAACCAGTCTTAGCTTCGCCACCAGCACCTACCGTTCCATTGTAAACAACGTCGGTTGCCTTAATAGTCAATTCTTGACCATATCCCTTAGGAAGACCAGTTACATTGTCCTTTTCTACATCCATTAAGTAAATCTTAGTATCCGCAGCAAGAACAGTTGAGTTACTTCCAGCAAATGAAGTACCTACACCAGCCAATTGATCAGATGAATATTTATTGTCAAGCAAGTCTTTTGTAGAAGATAATGTCAAAGTAACATTTTCACTTGACGGCATAGAAGCGAACGCCCATTTCAAGCTATATACCGGATTGTTAGTATTTTTACCTTCATACAGCTGGTCGTTTACATTCAGATAAGCAGTTGCAAGGTTATCGGTAAATACTGCAGATTCTTTTACGAATTGTTCTTCCAAAGAAGGAGCAGTAAACATTACCGGGACTACAATATTGTTCAAAGTTGCTTCACTCTTATCCTGGAACGTAGCTTTGATATAATATGTCTTGCCAAGCTTTAACAAGTTAACCTGATTATTTGTAATATTAACTTGAATATAGTTAGCTGTATTTCTATCAGTTGCAGGCTTCATTTGGTCATTCTTAGCCAATTTCTCAACAACCTGTGCTGTAAATCCCTTTAAGCCATTTGTAACTTTCTTCTTGCATGCTTCGTCTTCATACAGCGCCAAATCGTTAATGTCAAGCTTAGTTACATCTACATTCTGATTCCAAGTGTCAAGCTTATCACCAAGAGCTTTCTTCATGACTGACAAATCAATACCGAAGTGATTGTCATTCAGATCTGTATAGTTAACAGGATGTTCGATTAATGCATATTCAGCACCAGTAGTAATCTGGCCGTCGACTTTCACTTTAATCTTAGTAAGTTCGATAGTACCGTCATTTGCCGCAGTATAAACCCACAAAGTAAATGCAGCTTCCAAACTAGATACCTCCGGAGTCTTACCGATAGTGAAAGTATGTTTGTCTTGGTCGAAAGTTACACCATATACGTTCGCATCTGATTCGTCAACAGCCAAATACATATCATACAACGCAGATTCTGCATTTGCAATGACTTTATATGCCTGTCCGACTTTGTACAATTTAGTGGTTGTATTATCTTCTGAAATTGTTTTAGTACCAATTGTAACCGGATCCATTTCTTCACCGTCATTTTGGATATTAACAGTTTCCAGCTCGTATGGCTTGCATTGCGCTACGGATAGTGAATAAGCCGAACGGAATGCATCTGCAGCATTTACTGAATAAAGTAAACCATCGATAGATTTTACAACGTCATTCTTATCACCTTCTGCAATAACAGTATTATCCATCTTCAATGTCCACAAGCCATTTCCTTGGTAAGTGGCTCTACTCATTAAATCTTCATTTTTCAAATCTTCATCTGACAAATCTGTAGGAGATGCTGTAAATTTACCAGCCAATACATCTTTATTCTTTCCGTTAGTCAGATAGAAGCTGATAGAAGATGCGTCCAATGTATTCGGAGTGATTTGCAAATCAATTTTAGACGGAGATGAGAATATATAAGACTTGTTAGCAGGCAATTTCTTGTTACCCATCCAATCAGCCGGATTATCAATTATGTCATTACCTGTAAATACGAATTGTTCATTTGCGATATAGACTGTTTTCGCATCCGATTTCACTCCGTCGATTTCAGTAGGGTTAACGACCTTAGTTTCATTTCTAAAAGTAATACCTGTAACAGCTGATGCGGCAGAAGGCAATTTAACAGTTTGAGATTCGCCATTAGCGTCTACGATAGTGAAGGTATAACCTTCGCCTTCGCTACCTGAAACAGAAATTCCCGATACGGGAATTTTCGTATCGGTGTATTCACCGTTTTCGCCTAGAACTTCCCATGTGCCGTTTGCACCTTTTTTAACTAAACCAGCTTCCACCTCAGCTTCGGTCGGAGTCTTAGTAGTGTAAAATCCGGTACCTTCACCATTGATAATTACTTCGCCGTCTTCACCGATAGTAACAGTCTGCGCTTCTTGCTCAGCGGTTTCAACAACCACTTGTTGTGTAGTGCCGTCGGTAAAAGTAAAAGTGATAACATTCTCGTTACCAGAAACAGCAGTTACATATTTGCCGGAGTTTACAAGTTCCTGCAATGCCTTGATAGCATCAGCATTTGCAGTAAT
>ULQU01049241.1_pt1 | contig 16037 bp, 11 predicted proteins | sample 1954841 | NCBI WGS metagenome assembly ULQU01 (sample SAMEA4835664, study PRJEB28245) | human gut metagenome | biome: gut microbiome; material: fecal sample | place: Denmark | collected 2008
GTACAGTCTTATCCGGCAGCTCATTACAGGTTATAAAATACTTCGCTTTCTTCACCACAGCCCCCATCTTTTTCAATTCATAGAAACCGATGCGCGAGAAACGACGTGAGGCGACAATCAATGCGGCCGAACGGGTCCCGATTCCCGGTACGCGCAGCAGCATCTCGTAATCGGCTGTATTGATATTGACGGGAAACACCTCGGGATGACGCAGGGCCCAGGCCAGCTTGGGGTCGATCTCCAGATCCAGATCGGGATGGGAGTCATCGACCAGTTCATCGACCTTGAACTGATAGAAACGCAGCAGCCAGTCGGCCTGATACAGACGGTTTTCACGCACCAGAGGCGGCTGCTTCAGTGCCGGCAGACGTTTGTCGTATGTATTGACCGAAATGTATCCCGAATAATAGACACGCTTCATGGTAGGGCTCCGGTAAAGTGCCGACGACACGTTGAGAATATCCTTGTCGTTCTCGGGAGTCGCCCCCACTATCATCTGGGTGCTTTGTCCGGCCGGAGCGAAACGAGGCGCACGGCGGTAATGCTTCCGTTCTTCCGCACTCTCCAGTACCCCCTGCTGGATATATTTCATCGGGAGATACACGCTCTTATGGTCTTTATCGGGAGCCAACCTTTTCAGGTTCTCTTCCGTAGGAATTTCCAGATTCACACTCATACGGTCGGCATAAAGTCCCGCTTGGCGTACCAGCTCTTCGCTGGCCCCGGGAATACTTTTCAGATGGATATACCCGTTGAAACGATGCCGTTCACGCAGATCCTTTGCCACACGTACCAGCCGTTCCATCGTATAGTCCGGATTACGCACTACCCCCGAACTGAGGAAAAGGCCCTCGATATAGTTACGCCGGTAAAATTCCATCGTAAGTTCCACCAGTTCCGTAACCGAAAAGGTCGCACGGGGAATGTCATTGCTGATCCGGTTGATACAATAAGCACAGTCGTATATGCAATAATTGGTAAGCATGATTTTCAGCAAAGAAATACAGCGTCCGTCTTCAGCAAAGCTGTGACAGATACCCCATCCGCCCACCGTATTGCCTACACCGCCTTTCTGATTACGGCGTACCGTACCGCTGGACGCACAGGAAACGTCGTATTTGGCCGACTCGGCCAGAATCTTCAATTTCTGTATCACCTGCTCATTCATGAAATTACTTTTTTGTAATGATTACAAACCCAAAGATAAAGAGAGTTCCGTTCTCCAGCAAATCTTTCTGAAATTTATTGTAATTTTGCGTCGGAATTCAGTAGGCGGACCGGTTTTGCCGGTTTCCGGACTCCGGACGCTGCTGTAAATACATCGATATTAAAGTTTGAAAGATCTATGTGGTTACTATTAGCTTTCTGCTCGGCAGCGCTGCTGGGCTTCTATGACGTATTCAAGAAAAAATCCCTGAACAACAATGCCGTATTGCCGGTTCTGGCACTGAACACATTATTCTCCAGCCTCATCTTCATCCCGTTCATCCTGATTTCTCACTTCAGACCGGATATGTTGCAAGGCACTATCTTTTTCGTTCCCGACAGTCTGGACTGGCAGACACACAAATTCATTATTCTGAAATCGGTCATCGTACTTTCTTCATGGACCTTCGGATACTTCGGGATGAAAAACCTGCCGCTGACCATTGTCGGCCCTATCAACGCTACACGTCCCGTAATGACCCTGGTAGGAGCCCTGCTGATTTTCGGTGAACGGCTGAACCTGTACCAATGGATAGGTGTGATTATGGCTGTCATCTCATTCTTCATGCTGAGCCGTTCGGGAAAGAAAGAAGGAATCGATTTCAAACACAACCACTGGATATGGTTTGTCGTGCTGGCCGCTCTTCTGGGAGCCGTAAGCGGACTTTACGACAAATACCTGATGGGACGGTTCAACAACATGGTAGTACAGTCATGGTACAACATCTACCAGCTGTTCATGATGGGCGGTGTAGTGATGTTCTTGTGGTGGCCCAAACGGAAAACTACCACTCCCTTCCACTGGGACTGGTGCATCATACTGATTTCCGTATTCTTGTCGGCTGCCGACTTCGTATATTTCTACGCCCTAGGCATGGACGATTCCATGATTTCCATCGTATCCATGGTACGCCGAAGCAGTGTAGTGGTATCTTTCCTGTTCGGAGCCATGGTATTCCATGAAAAGAACCTCAGAAGCAAGGTAATCGACCTTCTACTGGTCCTTATCGGTATGTTCTTCCTCTATCTGGGAACACGCTGATCCGAGACACGGACTGGATAAAAAACGCTTTCATCTTTTGGAAAAACGTCTTCATCTTTCACCCGAAAGAACTTCATCTTTTATCCAAAACGCCTTTATCTTTCAATAAAAAGAACCTTATGTTATGGCACAAATGCCATAGCATCTTTAATTTAACATTGCATGTACCTTTAAAACCATGCTACATCCTTGCGGTTAACATAAGAAAAGGTGAACCGGAACAACTCCGGTCCACCTTTTTCCTGTCTATAACCTTCTATGTAATTAATCTTATCAATTATTCTGTGAAAGATCTACGGCATAATTGGCACGTTTGCCAGACGGATAGACACCGGTCATGAACAATACCTGATCGGGAGACTGTGAAGCGGCTTTCAATACATCTTCCAGATCCTGTACGGTCTTCAGCTGTTTGCCGTTCGCCTTCAGGATAATGAATCCCTTACGTATACCGCTTTCAGCCATACGACCGTCGGAAACACCTGTCACTTCTACACCATAACCCAGATTCAACTGCTTCTTCAGCTCATTCGGGACAGGACGGAAGGCTGCACCCAGTATTTCCATGTCGGCATTCTTGACAACCTTGGTATTACCTTGTGCGTTCTTCAACGTCAAAGTGAATGTCTTTTCCTTCTTGTCACGCCAAACTTTAATTGTCACCTTATCGCCCGGACGGAACTTAGCCAACGCTCCTTGCAGTTCGGCCATCGTCTTGATAGGTTTGCCGTTCAATGCAGTAATGACATCGTTCTTTTCCAGAATACCCTGAGCCGAACCTCCGTCGGTCACTTCGCCAACCTGTACACCTTCATTGATGCCCAGTGTCTTCTGCTCCTTCAGGATTTCTTCCGGATACATATCATTACCCATATCACGTCCGGCTATACCTAACAGGGCACGCTGTACGGTACCATACTGTTTCAGGTCGGTTACCACTTTTGTCATGATACTTGTCGGAATGGCGAACCCATAGCCCGAATAGGTTCCTGTAGGTGAATACAGCATGGCATTGATACCCACCAGTTCACCTTTGGCGTTGACCAGCGCACCACCACTGTTACCCCTGTTGATGGCAGCATCGGTCTGTATGAAAGATTCTACACCGTTGGCACCCAGTCCACGTGATTTCGCACTCACGATACCGGCTGTTACCGTAGATCCCAGATTAAACGGGTTACCGACAGCCAATACCCATTCTCCCACTTTCAACCGGTCGGAATCACCCACCGGAATAGCCGGAAAATCATCACCTTCAATCTTGATCAGAGCCAGGTCGGTCGTCGGGTCAGTACCTATAATACGTCCTTTCATTTCACGGCCGTCATGCAGCTTGACCGTCAGCTCGTCGGCACCGTCCACCACATGGTTGTTGGTAACCACATAACCGTCTTTCGAGATGATGACTCCTGAACCCATACCTCTCTGTTCCGGAGTCTGCACCTGCTGTTCACGGCCGCGGCCGTCACCGAAAAAGAAATCGAAAATATCTGGCTGTTGCTGGATAGTCTGTACCTTACTATGCTGTACGGCTGTAATACGTACCACTGAACTCAATGAGCTTTCAGCCGCTTTCGTCAGATCAACCGGCTGCATGCTTGAAGCATCCAGCGCTGCATAAGACATATTGTCGGCAGTATCAAAAGCCTCATTAAACGAAGTATTCTTATCCTGCTTAGACTGCATCAGGGAATATGTAGTAACTCCCGAAACTCCTGCACTCACAGCGACCAATGCTGCTGTGCCTAACGCTATTTTACTTACCTTTTTCATAATCTTATTCCTTGACAATTGTTAATTTCAATATTTGTTTAACATTTCATTTGCTAAATTAGAACAAAATCCATACGATTGTACAACATTCCTCCTCTTTTTTCCCTCTTTTAACATAGAATTATATCACATTAACCGCAGTTAACTGGAGAATATAGCATTTTTGCATTCATTATTAGTTACTGACAGGCGACCGACGGATATATTTGTCAGAAATATGACGAAATTTCAGTATAATTCTATAACTTTGCCCACAGAAAAGCAGTCGGTCGGTTTGTCGCTGGTACAGAATGTACAAGAGGAAAGTCCGGGCAACGCAGAGCATCCTACTTCCTAACGGAAAGCTGTCTGCGAAGGCAGAGTAATGCAGAAGAAAACAACCGCAGTCTCCAGTGGACTGTAAGGGTGAGAAGGCGGGGTAAGAGCCCACCAGCCGTGTAGTGATATGCGGGCTGTGCATCTTAGGAGTTGTAAGGTCATGTAAACCGGCATTAACGAGGGTTGCTCGCCCCACGTCGGAGGGTAGACCGCTAGAGCCTTTCGGCAACGACTGGCGTAGATAAATGACAAACGCCTTAATTTATTAAGGAACAGAACCCGGCTTACAGACCGGCTGCTTTTTTATACCAAACCTTTTGTAACCATGAACAAGAATAAGATAAGGAATATACAGAAATTCTTGACCGAAGGGATCTGGCGGATTACGGAAGATGAAATAACGCCCATACGGAGCCTTCTCTATTCTTGTATCAAGGTGGTGATACTTTCTGTCAAACAATTCCTGAACGACCGTATCCAGGTCCGGGCATCGGCCCTCACCTACAGTACATTACTTTCTATCATACCCATATTGGCCCTTCTGTTTGCCATAGCCCGGGGCTTCGGATTCGACGAACTGATAGAGGAACAGCTGCGCACCGGTGTCGTTAGCCAGCAGAGCGGACTGATAATCACATGGATCAACTCATACCTGCAACATGCACAAAGCGGCATCTTCATCGGGGTAGGTCTGGTCATGCTGTTGTGGAGCATCCTGATCCTGATAGACAACATCGAACGCAGCTTCAATGCCATATGGCAAGTCAAACATCCACGGACCCCATTCCGTAAAATAACCGACTATTTCTCCATGATCCTGCTGCTGCCTCTGCTTATCGTCATATCAAGCGGTCTTACCATCTTCATGACTACCTATGTAAAAGACATGCAGAACTTCCTGCTGCTGGCTCCGGTCATGAAACTTCTGGTACGACTCATTCCCTATACACTGACATGGCTCATGTTTACCGGACTGTACATATTCATGCCCAATACCCGCGTACGCTTCAGCCACGCATGGCTTCCCGGACTGCTTGCCGGAAGTGCCTTCCAGGCATTCCAATACATCTATGTGAACAGCCAGATCTGGGTTTCGAACTATAACGCCATCTATGGCAGTTTCGCAGCCATCCCCATGTTCCTGCTATGGACACAAATATCCTGGACCATCTGCCTTTTCGGGGCACAGATGTGCTACATCAGTCAGAACCTGGAATCGTTCAATTTTGAGAAAGAGACAAAAAATATCAGCCGGCGCTACCACGATTTCTTCTGTACCATCATCCTTTCGGCCATCTGCAAAAGGTTTGAAAAGGGAGAACCACCCTACACTGCCGAAGAGATCAGCAAAGAAAACAAGATTCCTGTCCGGCTGACCAGAACCATACTTTACCAGTTGTTGGATATGGGTCTGATCTATGAAACACCGGAAGAAAAAAAAGGTCTGGTACGCTTCGTACCCGGAATGGATATCCATCATCTGAGCGTAGGAGTATTGCTCAACAAGCTGGACAGTTACGGAGCAGAAGACTTCAAGATTAACCACAAACAATATTCGTCATACTGGGACGCCCTGATAACCGCACGCGAAGAATATACCCGGCAAAACAACCAGATTTTGCTGAAAGACCTGTAACACACCCTGACCACAACAAATAAAAATGGTTTAAAAGTGTAAAATCGACACTTTTATGTTACATAACATATATCTCTGAATAACAACCTATCGCGATAAGTGTTACATTTACACCAAATTAAAACTTATACTAATATTAGTTATATGAAAAGCATGAGTAAATCATTGGCAGGTGCAGCCTTAACCGCTTTACTGATAAGCGCTTGCAGCACAAAACCGGCACAGCCCCAGCTTACACTTTCAGGTCTGGATCCGGCAAATTTCGAGACAACAACCGACAGTAACAAACAAACCCACTTGTACACCTTGAAAAATTCCCAAGGTATGGAAGTATGTATCACAAACTTCGGAGGGCGAATTGTTTCCGTCATGGTCCCTGACCGTAACGGGAAAATGACCGACGTAGTATTGGGATTCGACAGCGTAGCAGACTACCAGCATATTCCCAGCGATTTCGGAGCTTCCATCGGACGCTATGCCAACCGTATAAATAAAGGACAGATGGTTATAGACGGTGATTCAATCCAGTTGCCTTTGAACAATTTCGGACATTGCCTGCACGGCGGCCCTACCGGATGGCAGTATCAGGTATACGAAGGTACCCAGACCAATGACAGTACCCTGCAGCTTGTAATGAAATCTCCGGACGGCGACAATAACTTCCCCGGAAACGTAGAAGCACATGTAACTTACGCTCTTACAGCCGACAATGCAATAAGCATCAGCTACTCGGCCACAACAGACAAGACTACAGTCATCAACATGACAAACCACTCTTATTTCAACCTGAACGGTGATCCGTCGAAACCGGCAACCGACTGTATCCTCTACGTAGCTGCCGACAGCATTACACCGGTAGACAGAACTTTCATGACCACAGGTGAAATGATGGCTGTAGCAGGAACACCTTTCGATTTCAATACCCCCAAGACCATTGCCCCTTCTGTAACCGACTTCACGAACGAACAGGTGAAATTCGGCAACGGTTTCGACCACAACTGGGTCTTGAAGACCAAAGGAGACATCAGCCAGCTGGCAGCCAAGCTGACCAGTCCGACAACCGGTATCACACTGGAGGTATATACCGACGAACCAGGTATACAAGTCTATACCGGCAACTTCCTGGACGGAAAAGTAAAAGGAAAGAAAGGCATTGCCTATCCGCAACGGGCATCCGTATGTCTGGAAACACAACACTACCCCGACAGCCCCAACAAACCTCAATGGCCGTCGACAATTCTGGAACCGGGCCAGACATACCAGAGTCACTGTATCTTTAAATTCGGTGTAGAGAAATAAACCTTAATTCAATACTAATAAACATAAGAAGATATGAATTGGACTACAAATGAATTTATCTGGCTCGACTGGGTGGTTCTTGCCATCGGAATCGTAGCCATCATATGGGCCATCTACCGCGCCATAAAAAAAGATAAGGAAAAGATGAAAGGAGCCGACAGCCAGGACTACCTCTTCGGTAAAGGTGAACCCTGGTACATAATCGGTGCCGCAATCTTCGCAGCCAATATCGGATCGGAACACCTGGTAGGCCTTGCCGGTACAGGTGCCAAAGACGGTGTAGGTATGGCCCACTGGGAAATGCAAGGCTGGATGATCCTGATTCTGGGATGGTTGTTCGTTCCGTTCTACCAACTGCTGAACAACAAGATGGGTAAGATCATTACCATGCCCGACTTCCTGAAATTCCGCTATACCCAACGTACGGGTTCCTGGCTGTCAATCATTACCTTGATTGCATATGTACTTACCAAAGTTTCCGTTACAGCCTTCACCGGCGGTATCTTCTTCGAATACCTGCTGGGACTGCCGTTCTGGTATGGTGCCATCGGACTGATTGCCGTTACCGCAATATTCACGGTATTCGGTGGCATGAAGGGTGTCATGACCCTGTCTGCCATCCAGACACCTATCCTTATAATCGGTTCTTTCCTCGTATTGTTCCTGGGATTAAGCATGCTGGGTGACGGCAGCATATCCGAAGGATGGTCACAGATGATGGCCGTATGTAATGCAGCCCACGACGGTTTCGGAACGACTCATATGTTCCATACTGACCCGGCCGACCCAATGTACCAGCAATTCCCGGGATATGTGGTATTCTTGGGTGCCTCCATCATCGGATTCTGGTACTGGTGTACCGACCAACATATCGTACAGCGTGTATTGGGACAGCAGAAAGGTGAATCGAACGAGGTGGTTATGCGACGCGCCCGTCGCGGTACTATCGCAGCCGGATACTTCAAACTGTTACCGGTATTCATGTTCCTGATTCCGGGAATGGTAGCTTATGCACTTGCCCAAAAGACAGGTAGCGGCATTGTCATGGATATTACCAACACACACGATACAGACGGAGCCTTCGCCATGATGGTAAAAAATATATTACCAGCCGGCGTGAAAGGCATCGTTACCATCGGATTTATCTGCGCTCTTGTTGCTTCATTGGCCGCATTCTTCAACAGCTGCGCCACGCTGTTTACTGAAGACTTCTATAAACCGATGAAAAAAGGAATGAGCGAAAGCCATTATGTACTGGTAGGCCGTATCGCAACCGTAGTTGTCGTACTCCTAGGACTGGCATGGATGCCTATCATGATGAATATGGGTAACCTGTATTCCTATCTACAAGATATCCAATCATTGATTGCTCCGGCCATGGTTGCCGTGTTCACCCTGGGTATCTTCTCGAAGCGAATCACTCCGAAGGCCGGTGAATGGGGACTTATCGGCGGATTCCTGATCGGTATGGTACGTCTGCTGACCAACGTCATTACCAATTCGGGAAAAGCTGTTATGGATGGTGCATTCTGGGAATATACTTCCTGGTTCTGGCAGACCAACTGGCTTATCTTCGAAGTCTGGTTACTGGTATTCCTGATCATTCTCATGATTGTAGTATCCTGCTTCACTCCGAAACCTTCGGCTCAGCAAATTGAAGCCATTACATTTACCGGAAACTATAAGCAGGAAATCCTGAAGAGCTGGAACAAATGGGATGTCATCGCTACCTTGGGTGTCATTGTACTTTGTGCCTTATTCTACGCATATTTCTGGTAATCGGTACGAACCGTTCACACTCCGAAAAGGGAACTTTCGGGAAACTGTATTTATCGTCTAATTAATAATTAAACAGTGTACTATCAATGAGCAACTATTATAGCGTCAACCCAAAATTCTACATTTCGGTAGACTGCATCATTTTCGGATTCCACGAAGGGAAGCTGCACCTGTTGCTTCTCAAAAGGAATTTTGAACCGGCCAGAGGAGAATGGTCTCTGATGGGCGGGTTTGTTCAGGAAAACGAAAGTGTAGATGATGCGGCCAAACGGGTGCTGGCAGAACTTACGGGACTGGACCAGGTATATATGGAACAGGTCGGATCTTTCGGCGCCATAGACCGGGATCCGGGTGAACGGGTAATATCTGTTGCATATTATGCACTGATCAATATCAATGAATACGATCGCGAACTGGTACAGAGACACAATGCCTTCTGGGTAGACATAGACGAACTTCCACCGTTGATCTTCGACCATCAGGCTATGGTTGAACAGGCTCGGGATCTGATGCAGCAAAAGGCATCGGTAGCTCCCATAGGCTTCAACCTGCTGCCCAGACTGTTCACCTTGTCACAGCTGCAAAGTCTGTATGAGGCAATCTACGGAGAGACCATAGATAAAAGGAATTTCCGTAAACGGATAGCCGATATGGACTATATAGAAAAGACAGACCTGATTGACAAGACGACATCCAAACGTGGCGCTGCCCTCTACCGGTTCAACGAAAAGGTATACCGCAGAGCTCCCAAATTCAAACTGTAACTTTTATACGTTAAACATATGTTAGAAGAATTAAAAGAAAAGGTATTTCACGCCAACCTCGATTTGGTGAGACACGGACTGGTCATTTTCACCTGGGGGAACGTTTCCGGAATTGACCGTGAAAGCGGCTTGGTAGTCATCAAGCCGAGTGGCGTAAGCTATGATGAAATGAAAGCTGAAGACATGGTTGTAGTTGACCTCGACGGAAAAGTGGTAGAAGGCCGGCTCAAACCGTCTTCTGATACTCCTACACACGTAGTGCTATACAAAGCCTTCCCCGAAATAGGCGGAGTGGTACATACACATTCCACATATGCTACAGCCTGGGCACAGGCCGGATGTGATATTCCTAACATCGGTACAACCCACGCCGATTACTTCCATGAAGCCATTCCCTGCACGGCAGACATGACCGAAGCGGAAGTGAAAGGAGCCTATGAACTGGAAACAGGAAATGTCATAGTAAAACGTTTTGAAGGCATGAATCCCGTACATACACCGGGCGTACTGGTAAAGAACCACGGACCGTTTGCCTGGGGAAAAGACGCACATGACGCCGTACATAATGCAGTAGTTATGGAACAGGTTGCCAAAATGGCTTCCATCGCCTATGCCATCAACCCGAACCTGACCATGAATCCATTGCTTATCGAAAAGCATTTCAGCCGTAAACACGGTCCCAATGCCTACTATGGACAGAAATAAAAATAACCGAATTAATAAAAACATAAAATAATATAGTATATGAACGCATTTGATCAATATGAAGTATGGTTCGTCACAGGAGCACAGCTTCTGTACGGAGGTGACGCTGTAATCGCAGTAGATGCACACAGCAATGAAATGGTAAAAGGACTGAATGAATCAGGCAAACTGCCTGTTAAAGTCGTATATAAAGGAACTGCCAACTCTTCAAAAGAAGTGGAAGCAGTATTCAAAGCAGCCAACAACGACGAAAAATGTATCGGTGTAATTACTTGGATGCATACATTCTCACCGGCTAAGATGTGGATCCACGGTCTGCAGCAGCTGAAAAAGCCTCTGCTCCACCTGCATACACAGTATAATAAGGAAATTCCTTGGGATACAATGGACATGGACTTCATGAACCTGAACCAGAGTGCACATGGCGACCGTGAATTCGGACATATCTGTACACGTATGCGTATCCGCCGTAAAGTGGTAGTAGGCTATTGGAAAGAAGAAGAGACACAGAAGAAGATTGCCGTATGGATGCGTGTATGCGCTGCATGGGCCGATGCACAAGACATGCTGATTATCCGTTTCGGTGACCAGATGAACAATGTGGCCGTAACAGACGGTGACAAGGTTGAAGCCGAACAGCGTATGGGATATCATGTAGACTATTGCCCGGTAAGCGAACTGATGGAATATCACAAACAGGTAAAAGACGCCGACGTAGATGCCTTGGTACAAACTTACTTTAAAGAATACGACCATGATGCAGCCCTTGAAGACAAATCTACAGAAGCTTATCAGAAGGTATGGAACTCTGCCAAAGCAGAACTTGCTCTCCGTGCCATTCTGAAAGACAAAGGTGCCAAAGGATTCACAACCAACTTCGATGACCTCGGACAGACTGACGGCAGCCACTTCGACCAGATTCCGGGCCTGGCATCACAACGTCTGATGGCAGAAGGTTACGGCTTCGGTGCTGAAGGTGACTGGAAATCGGCAGCCCTCTACCGTACCGTATGGGTAATGAACCAGGGACTCGCCAACGGTTGTTCCTTCCTGGAAGACTATACACTGAACTTCGACGGTGAAAACAGCGCTATCCTTCAGGCACACATGCTGGAAGTATGTCCGCTGATTGCAGCCAAGAAACCTCGTCTGGAAGTACACTTCCTCGGAATCGGTATCCGCAAGAGTGAAACTGCCCGTCTGGTATTCACGTCAAAGGTAGGTAAAGGCTGTACAGCTACTGTCGTTGACCTGGGTAACCGTTTCCGCCTTATCGTAAACGATGTTGAATGTATCGAACCGAAACCACTGCCTAAACTGCCGGTAGCTTCCGCTTTGTGGAAACCGATGCCTAACTTTGAAACCGGTGCCGGAGCATGGATCCTGGCAGGTGGTACCCACCACTCCTGCTTCTCATACGACCTTACAGCCGAATACTGGGAAGACTATGCAGAAATTGCAGGTATTGAAATGGTACACATCAACAAGGATACTACAATCAGTGAATTCAAGAAAGAACTTCGCATGAACGAAGTCTACTACATGCTCAACAAAGCTCTTTGCTAATATCATATAACTAAATTAAAAGTGCACGGCAAGCCATTGCCGGCTGCACTTTTAATTTTATTGTATCTACCTTTATTTTATCACCGAAACATATACAATGACATATGGAATCTAATGCTAAGTCAACTATCGAAAACGGCAAAGCCATTCTTGGTATTGAATTCGGCTCCACTCGAATCAAGGCCGTCCTGATTGACCAGGAAAACAAACCGATTGCCCAAGGAAGCCATACGTGGGAAAACCAGTTGGAAAACGGTCTCTGGACCTACAGTATCGATGCTATCTGGGCCGGGGTACAGGACTGTTACGCCGACCTCCGTGCAAATGTACAGAAGCAGTACGGAATTGAAATAGAAACCTTGGCCGCCATCGGAATCAGTGCCATGATGCACGGTTACATGGCTTTCAACGACAAGGAAGAGATCCTGGTACCGTTCCGCACCTGGAGAAACACCAATACCGGACAGGCTGCAGCCGAACTGTCGGAACTCTTTGTATACAACATCCCGTTGAGATGGAGTATCTCCCACCTTTATCAGGCTATCCTGAACAAGGAAGAACATGTAAAAGACATAAAGTTCCTGACTACACTGGCAGGCTATGTACACTGGCAGATTACAGGTGAAAAGGTGCTGGGTATAGGCGATGCATCCGGTATGCTCCCTATTGACCCGGAGACAAAGAACTACTCGGCTGAAATGATCGGAAAGTTCGACAAACTGGTAAGCCCTTACGGCTTCAGCTGGAAACTGACTGATATCTTGCCTAAAGTTCTGCTGGCCGGCGAAGACGCAGGCCGCCTGACAGAGAAAGGCGCAAGACTGCTCGATGTTTCCGGACACCTGAAAGCGGGTATTCCAGTCTGTCCTCCCGAAGGAGATGCCGGAACAGGAATGGTAGCAACAAACGCCGTAAAGCAACGTACAGGAAACGTATCGGCAGGAACCTCTTCATTCTCAATGATCGTTCTGGAAAAGGATCTTTCCAAACCTTATGAGATGATTGATATGGTGACCACCCCCGACGGCAGTCTGGTAGCCATGGTACATTGCAACAACTGTACATCCGACCTGAATGCATGGGTAGGACTGTTCAAGGAATACCAGGAACTGATGGGTATACCGGTAGATATGGATGAAATATTCGGCAAACTCTACAATAACGCATTAAAAGGAGATACCGACTGTGGTGGCCTGATTTCATACAACTACTTCTCGGGCGAACCTGTAACCGGCCTGACAGAAGGACGTCCTCTGTTCGTCCGCACAGCCAATGACAAATTCAATCTGGCCAACTTCATGCGTGCTCATCTATACGCTTCAGTAGCCGTTCTGAAAATCGGTAATGACATACTTTTCAACGACGAAAAGATCAAGGTCGACCGAATTACCGGTCATGGCGGACTGTTCAGAACAAAAGGAGTAGGACAGCGTATCCTGGCCGCAGCCATCAACTCACCTATCTCTGTAATGGAAACGGCAGGTGAAGGCGGTGCCTGGGGTATCGCATTGCTCGGTTCCTATCTGGTCAATAATGACAAAAAACAGTCATTGTCCGATTTTCTCGATGAAAAAGTATTTGCAGGAAATACCGGCATCGAGGTTTCTCCTGAACCAGAAGACGTAAAAGGTTTCAATGAATACATTGAACATTACAAGACCTGCCTGGCTATTGAAGAAGCTGCCGTGAAATTCAAGAAATAAAATAAGATCAGTCCGGGAATACCGGCAATCTCTTCCACACCCAATCCCCTTATTCCTTTCTTTATATATAGGAATAAGGGGATTTTTTTATATAGTTGTACCAATAAGAAATAAATTTTACCTTTGTGGAAAACCGAGCTTCACATGAAAAACATCATTCCCTACCTCATAATCATCCTATGCCTGTCTGTATGTGCAAGAACCGGTCACGCTGCAACATCGGAAGAAGCAGTGAAGGAACTTCTGGAAAAAGCGCAAAAAGAACTCTATACCAATCCGCAACAGGTAGCCTATTATGCCACAAAAGCCAGGGCTGCCGCAACATCCCCATTACTACGTGCACAGTCTCTCTATCTTTATGCACAGGCGGAAAAGCTCTTAGGAAATTTCGATGGATGTATTGAAGCCCTGTATGAAGCTGAAGATCTGCTCTCAGACAAGAAGGAAGAAACCGGCCTGAAAGGCCATATCTATAACCTGATGAGTGTAACTTATTGTAATCTGGGAGATTATGGAAAGGCTATCACATTAAGCGACAAGGCTATCTCCTTTTTCAAGGTACAGAATGATTCGCTCAATCTGGCGTCATGCTACAATAACCGAGGAATCATACATATCCACATCAATGAATTTCCACAGGCAAACCGATTTCTGGAACAAGCTCTGGCCATCAACCGATCTTCAAAGAACCTGAAAAGCATAGCCAGCAATCTGAATAACCTCTGTCTGTTCAAGGACAGTATCAAAGAGCAAATGGAATGGATCAAAGAAGCAATTATCATTAACAAACATCTGAACGCCACCTGGTCATTGGGAGAAAACTACAATAACCTGGGAAAGCTCTACTACTACGACCGGAAATATCCGGAAGCTATAGCCGCACTCGAAAAAGCCTACCGACTGGCTTCAAGTATCGGAGCCAAAGGGATCATCTGCGACAATTATGAATATGCCGCACTGGTATACAGTGCCATAGGAAATTACAAAGTAGCTTATGAAAAACAGAAGGCCCTCTATAACCTGAGCAAAGAAATCCAGAGCGAGAACAAGCTGCGTACTGTAGAACAGCGCATCGCCCAAGACAAGCTCTTGGCACAACAGCAGAAAGAAGAACTGCAAGAACGGGAATATAGGATCAAACTGTTACGTCGGAATATCATGACCATACTGACTGTGTCAATCTCATTAGCCATTATCTGTTTCCTTTTGTTCCAACGCATAAAACGTAAGAAAAAAATCCAACTGCTCAACACACAATATATGTTGGAACAGTCGGAACATGAACTGGCCAAGTTTAAAATGCATCAGCAGAAAATGGAACTGGAAAATGTACAGCAGGAACTGGAAACCAGCAAACAGGAAACAACTAACTTCGCCTTGTTCCTGCAAAGCCGCAATGAACTGCTGGACAAAATCCAGGAACTGGTACGACAAGGGTACCGGATGGAAAAACAGGAACTGATTACGCATCTGAAAAAGATCAATGCCTTCATAGGCCAATATCAGACAAATAACAAAAACAACAGCATGACCCTACAGACCATAGACGAAAAGACCAAGGAATTTCTGACCCACCTGACTGAAAGGCATCCCAATCTCACACAGGGAGAGAAATACCTGGCCAGCCTGCTGAGGGTAAACTTATCTACCAAAGAAATCGCCATGCTGACCGGAAACACTCCCAAAACCATCAACATGAACCGATACCGCCTGCGCAAGGCTTTGGGATTGTCTTCAGAAGCAGATCTTATCGCTTATATACAGTCTATATGAACACTTCCTCGGAAACATCATGAAACACCTGTTCTGTAGATATATCATACACGCATAAAACATTAATTATCAATGATATAAACCAACAGAATGTAGATATAAATCAATACCGAAGACATGCCTGTGTAGACTCTTTGTGACAACAGATCAAAACGTCCTTCAATTCCTTTTGAATATATTTGGTTCATCGAAAAACTTAGTCGATTAACCTTAATATAAACGAAACACAAATGGAAAAAAGATGTTGTCTCAAAGCGTGGCAGTTCATATTCCTGCTAGCTTTATTGTTCCCCATGTCAGGGTTTGCACAAGCAATCCAAGTGAAAGGTACAGTACTCGATGCATCGGGAATGTCAGTTATCGGTGCAAGTGTCTTGGAAAAAGGAACCACCAACGGTATCATCACCGATCTGGATGGAAACTTTGAACTTCAGGTAAGCATACTATTTTCCGCCTTGACGCACATTATTCAC
>ULQU01011506.1_pt1 | contig 16026 bp, 17 predicted proteins | sample 1954841 | NCBI WGS metagenome assembly ULQU01 (sample SAMEA4835664, study PRJEB28245) | human gut metagenome | biome: gut microbiome; material: fecal sample | place: Denmark | collected 2008
CTCTATGGTCTCGCTTCGTAGATCATGGTCCCGTTGTTTGGCTGTAACGTGCGGTCGCCTTTACCCTTTCATGACGCTACGTCGTGTAGTTGCTCCAAATCTCGGATGAGTCCATTTAGGAGAGCATCTCTTACTCTTCGTCACCCATGGGGTGTGAGGTGTAAAATTTGATGGCATTTTTTACCCGATTTGGCCTTAGGCAAAAAGATCATCAAAAACACCATCCGAATCCCAAAAACTGAGGGCAAGCGCCGAGAAAAATGAATGGGGAAAACTAAAGGAGGCGCTGCATCCACAGCGCGTCCTGATACGCGGATCCTACGCAGAGCCAGTCGGTGAGGCGGGCGGTGGTGGCGAAGCCCATCTTCTCGAACAAGGCGATGGAGGCCTTGTTTTCCACGCCCACGCAGACATAGACCTGGTGGAGGTGGAGGATATGGCGGGCCGTGTGGATCAGTCTGCCGACGATGGCCGATCCATAGCCCCTGCGGCGGTATTCGACCGGCACGACCAATCCGATCTCCGCCCGCTGGTGGCGCGGGTCGAAATTGACGAAGTCGCCAATGCCCACCACCTCGCCAGCCTCGTTCTCCGCCATGAGCCGGACCTGTCCGTCGGCATAGATGTCGTTGCGGGCCGAGAGGATATACTCCCTCAGCACCTGGCGGCTGTAGGGCACGTTGGTGGTGCCACAGTCCCATAGCGCCTCGTCGTTCTCTATGCGGTAGAGGAAGTCGAGGTCTTCGGGCTCCAGGGCGCGGAGGCGCACTGCGGGCAGCTGCTTGGCGTCAGATGATTTCATTGCCGGTGATGATCAGTTGGGTGGAGGGATTGTAGGTACCGATGAGGACGTTCTCGCGCGGTTCGCGGCCAAAGATTTCGAAGATTTGGTCGAAACTGTAGGCCGTGATGTCATAGACCACGACCAGGGGCGCGTCCTGGGGCAGAAGATCCGTGAGCGCCAGGTGGCCGTCGGGCAGCCGCTTGTGGTCGGCCACGCGAAACTCGCCCGTCAGCGCTTTCTTCTGGGCGATGGTGCGACAGGCCGCTATCGACTCCTCCCGTCCTATGAAGAGATAGGTGGGGAAGACCTGTCGGGCCCGCGCCAGCAGTCCCATGTCCTTGACGGCGCGCCACCACAGCACCTGCATGAGCGTCAGCGCCGCCTTGCCGACGACCGCCGCCTTGATGGGCAGGCTCAGCAGGAAACTCAGGTGGCCGTAGTGTTTGCGAAAGAAGATGAGCATGGCCTCGTAGAAGACGTGGACATAGCGATAGGACTCGCGCTGCGTGCTCTCGCCCTTGTAGTGGAGGATGCGGCAGGGCAGGTACCAGTTTTCGTAGCCCCCCTTGAGCACGCGGTAGCTGAGGTCGATGTCCTCGCCATACATGAAGAAGTCCTCGTCGAGCAGTCCGACCTCGTCGAGCGCCTTCCGCCGCAGGAAGCAGTAGGCGCCGCTGATGACCTCGATGGGGTTGGGCTCGTCCCACGGCAGATAGCTCATGTAGTATCTGCCCAGCCGTCGGCTGTTGGGGAAGCGCTCGCAGAGCCCCGAAATCTTGTAGAAGGAGGTGAGCGGCGTGGGCAGTCCGCGTCGCGACTCCTTGGCGTCGCTGCCGTCCGTGCGCAGCATCCTCACCCCCGCGGCTCCCGCCTTCGGATGGGCGTCCATGAAGGCGATGGACTGGCGGATGGACTCCTCGCCGACGATGGTGTCGGGATTGAGCAGCAGCACATACTCCGACTCGCTCGACCGGATGGCGAGGTTGTTGGCGCGCGCAAAACCGAGGTTGTGGCGGCTGGCGATCATCTTCACCTCGGGGAAGCGGGGCGCGAGATAGCCGATGGAGTCGTCCTTGGAGTCGTTGTCCACCACATAGACCTCGGCGTCGATGCCCGTGAGGGCGCGGCGCAGGCTGACGAGACATTGCTCCAGGTAGTACTTGACGTTGTAGCTGACGATAACGACGGTGAGCTTATGGGCCATCTTTCTCTCTGTCTGTATAAAATTAGGTGTGTGCTATGGTTGTCCTTGGTGGGAGGAATCGTCCTGCATAGGGCCCTCCGCCGGTTGCTCTTCGGCGCGGCACTCGTGTTCGCAGCGCCGCTTGGTGGGAAAGACGAAGGTGATGGTGAGGAGGTGGATGACGGCCATGTAGAAGAAGCCCACCACTGCCCCGAAGAGGTAGTAGAGCAGCAGGTCGAGGACCATCGGTACGCAGATCATCAGCATGCGCACGCTGCCCCAGCGCCGCAGGGCCGTCTCGCCGTCCGCTATGAGGCGGTCCCTCACGCTGCGGAGGCGGAAGAGATAGAGCGCGCCAGGCACGGTGGCCAGGAGCACGATCGTCATCGCCGTCTGCGCCAGGAAGAGCGTCGTGCCGTCGGCCGTCGCCCACAGTCCCTCGGCGACCAGCCCCGTCTCGAAGGTCAAGGCTAGCAGCAGGAGGATCGCCACGGATCCGAGACACTCCGTCATGAGTATCTTTCTTGTTTTTTCCATATTTTAGATTTCTTGTTTCGCGCGGGCCACGGGGCTACCGTCCGCCCGTCTCCAGGGGCGTGCGGCAGAGGATGCTGCGCCCCAGTGTCACCTCGTCGGTATATTCCAGTTCGTCGCCCACCGAGATGCCGCGCGCGATGACGCTCGTCCGCACCCCCGTCGGCTGCAGGCGTCGGGAGACATAGAAGTTGGTCGTGTCGCCCTCCATCGTGCTCGCCAGGGCAAAGATCACCTCGTCCACGCCGCCCGCCTCCACACGGCTGACGAGCGAGTCGATCTCCAGGTCGCCGGGGCCTATGCCGTCCATGGGCGAGATGACGCCGCCGAGCACATGGTAGAGACCGTTGTACTGCTGCGTGTTCTCGATGGCCATGACGTCCTGGACGTTCTCCACCACGCAGATCGTCCTGCTGTCGCGACGCGGGTCGGAGCAGATGGGGCAGACCTCCTGGTCGGAGATGTTGTGGCAGACCCGGCAGTAGCGCACCTCGTGGCGCGCCCTGCGCACGGCCTCGCTCAGCGAGTCGGCACGTTCCGAGGGCTGGCGGAGCAGGTAGAGCACCAGGCGCAGGGCCGTCTTGCGGCCTACGCCCGGCAGCGTGGCAAACTCATCGACCGCCTTCTGGAGAAGTTGTGAGGGATATTGCTGAATCATCGTTTTCTGTGCCGGGGAGTGGGGATGGCGTCGAGCCGTCCGCGCCCTCCAGACGATGGCTACGATTAGTCGTCGAAGAGATAGATGCCAATACCGATCTTCAGTCCCACCGTGCTATAGTCGCTGTTGTTGAAGGAGTGGTCGTAGTAGATGGCGGGCTCGATCGTCACGCTGCGGTTGATGTAGAAGGCGTAGCCCACCTCCGCTCCTGGCATTAGGTCGTTGTAGCTGTGGTCGGCATGGAGATACTTGAGGTTGGCCCCCAGGTAGAGACCGTTCTGGACGATGTAGTAGCGGCCGCCGATGCCCGCCGTGAAGGAACTGGCCGCGTCGCTCGACCCGGTGTGCTTCAGCGAGGCCTGGCCCAGCACCATCCAGTTGTCCTCCAGCAAGTAGCCCGCCTTGCCCTCAATGCCGAGGTTGAGCCCGTTCTTGCCCGTATAGTTGAGATCCACTCCCGTCAGGGAAGCACCCAAGTAGGCCTTGCCCTGCTGAAACTGCGCGTGTGCTGCCACGGCAAGGGCGAGCATCAGCAGCAAAGTAGTGATTTTCTTCATTTTATCCGTTCGCTTTTAAATAATACTCATCAATTTTTCTGATTCAACCCGACAAAGGTAAGGCGATTATTTCAAATAACCAAAAAGAATCCTTAACTTTGTGCCAAAAATACAACAATGACCCATCCAAAGATACTTTTACGCCAAGCCTCGGCCACGATCTTTGCCGCCCTCCTCCCCTGTCTCGGAGGCCATGCGCAGGATCGCTGCCAGGCCTTCAACCTCGAGACGCTGCCCAAGCGCGAGGTAAGGGCCGTCTGGCTGACGACGCTCTCCAACCTCGACTGGCCCAAGGGCTACGCCACGACGCAGGAGGGCATCGAGCACCAGAAGCGCCAGCTCACAGAGATCCTCGACCGCTACGCCGAGGCCAATATCAACACCGTGCTCTTCCAGGCGCGCGTGCGTGCCACCACCACCTATCCCTCGGCCCTGGAGCCGTGGGACCGCTGCCTCACGGGACAGGAAGGGCGCGCCCCGGGCTACGACCCGCTGCGCTTCGCCATCGAGGAGTGTCACAAGCGGGGCATGGAACTCCACGCCTGGCTCGCCACGATCCCCTGCGGACCGTGGACCTCGCTCGGCTGCCGCCGTCTGCGCGCAAAGGGACTGCGCCTCAGAAAACTGGATGGCGCGGGCTATCTCGACCCCTCCGACGAGCGCGTGGCGCCCTATCTGGCCTCCGTCTGCGCCGAACTGACGGAGAAGTATGACATCGACGGCATCCACCTCGACTATATCCGCTATCCCGACGGATGGCCACGCGCCACGCGCCGAAACGGTGACACGCCCGACTACCGCCGCGCCAACATCAACCGTATCGTGCGCGCCATCCACGAGGCCGTGGAGACGCGCAAGCCGTGGGTGAAGGTGAGCGCCTCGCCGCTGGGAAAATATAGCGACCTCACGCGCTATAGCAGCCATGGCTACAACGCCCGCGACAAGGTCTATCAGGACGCGCAGCTATGGCTGAAGCAGGGGTGGATGGAGCAGCTCTACCCGATGCAGTACTACCGTGGCAACCACTACTTTCCCTTCGTGCCCGACTGGGTGGCCAACAGCCATGGTCGCACGCTGGCGAGCGGACTGGGCACGTGGTTTCTCGATCCGAGGGAGGGACGCTGGACCCTCGCCGATATCTCGCGGCAGATGGAGGTGAGCCGATGGGCAGGCATGGGCCACGCCCACTTCCGGTCGAAGTTTCTGATCGAAAACCACAAGGGCATCTACGACTTCGAGCAGCGCTTCAACCTCTTTCCGGCCCTCGTCCCGGCCATGAAGGGGAAGCGCGACGCCCGTCTTGCCCCACCGACGGACCTCCGTCTGGACAGTGGCCTCATCAGTTGGCAGGGCGACGCTCCTTATTATAATATATATGTGAGCGACCACTGGCCCGTGGATACGGACAATCCCGCCAACCTCCTCCTGGCCCGCTTCGCCCACAAGCAGATAGCCACCGCTCTGGCGCCGCGCCTCTTCCGTGGGTGGCCCTTCGTGGCCGTCACGGCCATGGACCGCTACGGCAACGAGAGCCAGCCGCTGCAGTATCAGCCGCCCGTCGCGACGACCTACCAGCCGCAGCTGCCCAAGAACCTCTACCTGGCCAACGACGGACAGCAGCTGGACCTCTCGGAGGCCCTCCGCCCGCTGCTCCCGATGGACATCGACCGCTATGCCGTCGCCACCCTCCAGGGCGTCTTCCTGCGCAGCTACCTCCGCCCGCTTCCCGCCACGGGACCGGCCCAGCGCATCGACATCAGCAGCCTGGCCGACGGCGTCTATTGGGTCTATGCCCACAACAAGCGGACAAAGAAAATGGTGCGCGTCGGCAGTTTCGAGATCGACCGCCAGCAGGTGGGTTTCGTGCGGTAGCACCGCCCTTCCTTCCTCATCAACGAAAACAGGCGACACACCCGGGGGTGCGTCGCCTGTTTGTTGATGATTAGGCCGCCTGCCAAGAGGCGCCTGCTGGGCGTAGGGTTTCTACCAAGAGGAGTCGCCAGCCGTGTTTTCCTTCTTGGAAGACGAGGTCGAGCTCGATCCGTAGGAAGGATTCTTGCCCGATCCCGATCCGTAGCTCTCGCTGCTGCCGCCCGAAGTGGGATTCTTCGAGGGAGTGGACGGACGGTAGGGTTCATCGTAGTCGTAGTGGTACTGTCTGCCACTCTTCTTCTTCTGAGAGGGTCTCTCGTGCTTCGGAGCCTTCTTCTTCGGAGCCGGATAGGCGGCTGCTGAGTCGCTGGCCGCGCTGGTCTTGACTGTAGCAGCCGGAGCAGCAGGGGTTTGCTGCTGGGCGGCAGGAGTTTGTTGCTGCTCGACGACGGTAGAATCGACCACTGTGGAGTCGGGTTCTGATGTGGCCGGGGCTGTATCCTGACCAGGAGACAAGAAGTACTTGGCGCCGAAGAAGCCGATAACGGCAAAGATCAGGGCCACGAGGATCCATTTCCATTTCGAGCTCTTCTTCTCCTCCACTTCGACCGAGGGATCATCCTGGACGATCTCAGTCTCGTCGTCCGCCGCGGAGGCGTTGTCCGTAGTGGAAGGATCGTCGGAGGCTGCGGGAGAATCGTCGTCGGCTGCTGAAGGACTGTCGGAGGAAGCATCACCCGTCTCGCCGTTGGCAGCGGGGTCGTCGGCCACCTTGTCTTGATCCGACTTGGGCAGCACAATTGTAACGTCGTCGCCCTCCTCGCCCTTGGCTGGTTCGGCAGGCTTGTTCTCTGCCTTCTGGTTGAGGACGCTGCGTATATCGGCTACCGACTGCGGGCGCTTGCGACGGTCAGTGGCCATCAGCCAAAGGACCATCCGACGCAGCCGGTCGCTGATGCTGTCGGGCATGGCGAGGGCCTCGTGCTTGTCGTCCGTCATGTCGTCGTCGATATCCGAAGGCAGCGGCGGCTTCTGGCCCGTCAGGAGGAAGTAGAGCGTGGCGCCAAGGGCGTAGAAGTCGGTCCAGGGACCAAACTTGTCGAGGGCCTGCTCCATCTGCTCGCGCGGTGCGTAGCCATTGGTGTAGCTGACGGCCGTGGAGGTCGTTGCCCCGCTGCCCGCCTTCATCTGCTTGCTCGCACCGAAGTCGATGAGTCTCACCCCACCCTGCTGGTCCATCATCAGGTTGGCAGGCTTGAGGTCGAGGTGGAAGAGACCGTGACTGTGGACCACCTCCAGCGCGTCGAGCACCTGGTCGAAGACCTGCCAGACGGTAGCCTCGTCGAGCGGGTGGCCGATCTTCTTGAGATAGTCGCGGAGGTTCTCGCCATCGACGAAGTCCATGACATAGTAGGCCGTGCCGTTCTCCTCGAAGAGGTCGTGGACACAGACGATATGAGGACTGGAGAGTTTGCGCAGGCGCACGGCCTCCTTCTTGAACTTGTCGCGCTGGGCCTCGAAGGTGGCAGCGTTCTCCTGGTTGCTGACGCTGATAGTGGTCGTATTTTCGTCGCGCTCCGTCACGCCCTTGAGGAAGAACTCCTTGATGGCGTAGCGCTCACCAAACTGGATGTTGGTGGCAACGTAAGTATTGCCAAAACCGCCCGATGCCAAATAGCCATCGACGCGGTAGGTGCCGTGCAGGATCGTGCCCACACGTAGCATATTGGATTGGTTGATCGTATCGCTCATTTTCTTTTTCTTTGTCTCCGCTCGGGGAATCTACTGTCCTTGGGCGGATCGATTGGTCATGATGCGGGGTGGTGAATGGAAAGTGTGGGAAAGATTCGTCAGACAGGAATGCCCTCCGACGGTTTGCTCTTCTGCTTCTGGCCACCCTGCGGCGCTCCCTTCAGTTTTTCGCGGGCTGCGTCGATGGGGTCTTCGGCTTTCCTCTGTCTCATGCTGGGAGGAGGAAGTGTCTTGGCCCCCTTGCTGCTTTCGAGCGTGCTGCCCGCTTTGTCGGTCTTTCCGTCCTTCTTTGGGTCGGCCTTGCCGGAAGTAGGATTCTTCTGTGGTTCGGCGGGGCTGGCCTTCTGCGGCGCAGTCTCGCGGCGCACAGTCGTCTCGCTCTTGCTACTACTGCTGGCGGGCTGATCGACCCTCACTTCTCGGGCCACCGTCTCGCGTGCGGGGTCTGCGGACTGTCGCGAGGGACTGTCGTCGATCTTCTCCGTATGGGGCACGAGGGGCGCAGCGGCCTTCTCCTCCTTCGGCGTAAGGAAGAAGTAGGCGCAGGCCAGGGCCACTAAGGCAGCGGCGGCACCCAGCACGAGCTTGCCCTTGCCGCCCTTCGGAGCCTGGGGCTCCGGGCGGAGGGGCTGTGGGCGGAGGGGCTGGCCCACCCTGGGAGTCTCCTCGACGACGCTCGCCACCTCCTCGGCCTCGAAGACGGGACGGATGTTGAGCGCGTTGTCCTTGGAGGTCTGCTCGTCGTCCAGCAGCGACTCGTCGCCCTCGCCCGAGGAGACGCTCGCTATGCCGACGAAGTAGGCCGAGTGGTTGTCCTTGTTGCCCTTCGTGGCCTCGATAAGCTGCTGGCGCTTCGCCTCGTCGGAGTCCTGGGAGGAGAACAACTGGCAGAGCGCGTCGTTGTCCATCTGCTCCAGCATGCCGTCGCTGCAGATGTAGAGGTAGTCGCCGGGCCTGAGGTCAGTGATATGGACCACGGAGGGCTTGCAGCGGTTGTCCTTGCCGGGCTGCATGGCGCGGGTGATGATGTTCTTCTGGGGCGACGTGGCCATCTCCTCGTAGCTGATCTCGCCCGCCTGGTAGAGGTCATAGACCAGGGAGTGGTCCTTGCTCTGGTAGAGGAGTTTCTTGGCCGAGGGGCGCACGTGGTAGATGCGACTGTCGCCGATGTGCATTGTGGTCAGTCCGCCACGATGGAAGAGGAGGAGGCAAAGGGTGGTTCCCATCTTCTTGGCAGCCTCGTCGTCGGCTTGGTCGAGGGCCTGGTAGGCCGCCTCCAGCGCCTCGCCGAGCACCTGGTCGGAGACGATCTCCTCGGGGTTGACGTGGTCGCGCAGATACTGGGCGAGGCTTTGGCTGACGATGCGGCTCGCCACCTCGCCATGTTCGTGGCCTCCCATGCCGTCGCAGAGGATGAAGAAGAAGTCCTGATCGGTAGCCTGTCCCTGCAAGGGCCAAATGCTGTCCTCTTGGTTATCTCGCTGCCCGAGCTCATAGATGGCCTGGGGCTGTCTGATTGCTATTTTCATGTGAAATCGTTGAGGGGGTTATCTTTCTTGATAGACTACGGTGGTCTTGCCCATGACGATGCGGTCGCCGTTGGAGAGGACGATGGCTTCGTCGTGGGGCAGTTCCACGCCGTTGATGGAGGTGATATTCTTGTTGCGGTCGTTGCTGATGACGGCCTTGAGCTTGCCATTGGGCAGGACGGAGACCGTGATCTGCAGGTGGTGGCGACTCATGTAGGGGTCGGAGACGGGCAACTGGAGCGTGGCCTGCGAGGTCTGCGCCTTGCGGCCCACGGTGTTGGCACCCTGGCGGAGCACATACTGCTGGCCGGCCAGGACGAGGCAAGCCGTGGCCGCGCCCTGCTGGCGTCCCTGTCCGAGGATGGTCCGCTCGCTGTCCTGGCGGCCTCCCAGCAGCGTCTCGCCGTCGTTCTGTGGCGCCACGCGCTGCTGGGCGGGCTGACACCCGGGCAAGACGGTCTCCACCTCCAGGGGCTGCTGCGGCTGAAAGCGCACCCGCAGCGGCGCTTTGCACTGCGGGCACGTGATCAGTTTGACAGCCTCATTCTTCGAGTTCTTCACTTCGAGGATGATGCCACAATTGGAGCATTTTACGCGCTTTACTTCCATAGCCGTTTATTTAGATATATTGCATGTCAGTACCAGCGTCGTCCACGCCGTCCACGCCGAGGTTGGGGTCGTCGTAGCCCATCGCGGGATCCTCGGAGTAGGAAGCCTGCTGGAGGTTGGGATCCATCATGCCCTCGTCGTTGGCCGTATTCACATCCTCAGAGTAGGAAGCCTGCTGGAGGTAGGGATCCTCCTGCGCGCCGTCGTACTCGCCGGTCAAGCCGTCGTAGCCGTCGGTTGTGCCATCGGGCTCTGCGCCCTCATAGGCCGTCTGCATGTAGCCCTCGGTGTGGTCGGGCTGGTGCTCCGTCTGCGGGGTGACGTCGCCCGTCTCGTCCTCGGACATGCTCTGTGCGAGCTCGCCACGCGTCATGGTGGTGCCGTCGCGGAAAACCAAGACATCCTGGTCGTCGAGCTGGTTGTTGTCGTTGACGTCGATGACGGCCACGTCGGGCTGGGCATCACCGTCAAGGTCGAGGACGACGGCCTGGTGGCCCTGGAACTTGGTCTGGCCGACGATGTGTACGTCTTCCGTCTCCTGGACGAAGGGCTCCTCATGGCTCGCGGGGGTGACGGGGCGCACGTGGCTGCCATCCTCGGCGGTACGGCCCGAATGGCCATGCTCGGGCTCCTTGACGGTCTCGCGCTCATAGACCACCTCGCGGTGGACCTCCACGTCGGTCTGATGGACGGCCGTGTGGGCGGTGGGCTGATAACTGTGGGGGTGGACGTTGGACATGGCGGTCTGGGTGAAGGCGGCCTTGTCCTCGGCAGACATGGCGTTCCACTCGTCGGCGGTGTAGGTGCCATAGACGCCACCGTGCCACTCAAAGACGCCACCGGGGCCCACCTGGGCGCGGGCCGACTGGAAGGCCTCGGCAAAGGTCATGTCGTCCTCCACTGTCGCCACGGCGCTGCCAGCAGCCTGAGGGGAAGCCGTAGCGGGATCGGCGGCGTCGGCCTGGGTCTCGCCAGCCATCGCGTTGACGGCATAGAGCGCACCGGCACCGAGCAGAATGCCGGAGGTGCCACCGATGGCCACCTTCTTCCATGTGGCGCTTTGCTTCTCAGAGGTCTCTTCTGCCACAGGAGCAGTCTGCTCGTTCTGCGGATTCTCTACCTGGGTGTTCTTACCCAACAACTGGGTGTCGTCGCTTGTCATCATAATCGTATGAATTAATGGTTGTTTATTTCTGTTTTACGTTGCAAATTTCGGATTTTGTTGCCACATGGACAAATTATTCGCTTCTTTTTACACAAAAGGTGGGTTTGGGGGTACGAAATGCGAAAAAAGGAGGAAAAGAGATGTGAAAATGGTGAATTTAGGGAGGGTAAAGACGATTTTGACCTAAAAAAACGGTATAAAAGAATGTAAAACTGAGTATTTTTTTGTAACTTTGCCCTGTCGAATGCGAAGATTATTGGTTTATGGACACGGCCCCATCCTCTTTCGGCACACACCAAATCATTCGTGGCACGATGCTGGACGCGGCGCGAAAACCGACGAACCAGCCAAGCCAACGGCGGGCAGCACACTTCCCCACATCACCCTGCCGCACACAGAATTTCTTCCAAGAGCGTGCCCACAACCGGGGAACTCGGACACGACTATAGACGAATCAGCATGATGGAGTACATCTATTTCAACTCACGCGACGAGCTGCTCAGGCTCCGCATCACCGAAATCGCCTACTTTGAGAGCGATGGCAACTACTGCAACGTGGTCACGGCCAACAAACTGCGCAGTCCGATCGGCATGAACCTCACCAACCTCGAACATGCCCTCGACAAGCAGCTGGGCAACGAGGCCACTACCTTCATCCGTATCGGCAAGCGATTTATCGTCAACAAGCGCTATATCTGCAAGGTGAACATTCCCAAGCAGCGACTGGTCATCACCGACTACGACCGCTTCACCTTCCAGCTACCTATCTCGCGCGATGCGCTCAAGCAGCTCAAGGCGCTCATCACACTATCCACTGAAAAGAAATAAAAAGCCATGCAAATCATCATCGGACGCGATGCCAAAACCTCGCAACTAAATGTCATCATCGGACAGCAGACGCTGCGCCTGGGTGCGCCGGGCAGCGTGCCGCAGACCGTCTCGCGCCAACACTGCCGCATCACGGTGACGGAGGGCGGCACCTATGTCGTGGAAAATCTCAAGGCGGCCAACATCACCTATATAAATAATGTAGGCGTGGAGAAGAAGACCATGCGGCGGGAAGACTCCCTGGCGCTGGGCACGGACCGCTACCAGGTCGATACGAAGGCGGTCTTCGCGGCCATCGACAAGGCGGTGCCGAAGACGGCAGACATCCGCCCGCTGTCGAAGGTGTGGGAGGACCACGAGGAGTATATCCTCAACCAAAAGATCAAAAGCGCACGGTTTGTAGCCATCGCGTCGAGTATGGGTCTTTTTACCCTCGGCGCCATGGTCTATACCTTTGTGTTTGGAGGCGACGGGATCATCAGAAATTCCTTGTACTGCATAGCCGCCGTGTTCGTCCTCCTCATCTTCATCAAGCGCTGGAGAGACGCCTCGCGCGTGCCCATCGAGCAGAAGAAGATCAACGACAAGTTTCGCCACGACTACTCCTGCCCCAACTGCAGCCATAGCTTCTCCATGAACTACGAGGAACTGCAGAAGTACGACAATTGTCCGTTCTGCAAAGCCAAATTCATCAAATAGCGCAGCCGGGCCTGCGCCATGCGTGCTTGGTGGGCTTTTCGTCTTCCTATAATCTGCGTGGCGCGGCTTATATCTGCGCGGGGCCTTCCTAAATCTACATGGCGCGTGCCTAAATCTATACGGCGTGTGCCTATTGCGTGCCTATATGCGATCAAAGGTTGTCCAGCAGTCGTTGGACCTTGGTGGCGTCGATGCGTCCTGGCGCCTGTTCCATCTCCTCGCCCAGGCAGTAGCCAGCGAGGCGCGGATGGTGGAAGTCGGACAGCGACGATCCCTCGGCCTCCTTCTTTCCTCTACGGAGGAGGAAGGGCATGGGGGCTTCCCAGTCCGTCAACCACTCTTGGGCGGCCTCTACAGGGTCGAGGAGCAGGTAGTCGGCGTGGCCCGCATAGTCGGCGGCGCGCAGCAGGTCTTCGCGTCGCTCGATGCGCAAGGTCTTGACGATCTGCAGTCCGCGGCGGATGTCGGGATCGACCGTGCGCCGCAGGTTGTCTATGAGGACGGTCGATTCCTCGCCTTCGAGGCGCACGAGGTCGAGATGGAAGTTGTAGATGCTGGTGACGATGGTTTGGGGCATCTCGTCGCGGAAGACACCCATCAGCCGCGACCCAGGAGCCAGGCCGGCGCACTCCAGCAGCGGACTGTCGGGCAGCATGCCGGAGAGAGAAGCCAGTTGGCGCACCCTCCGCGGACTGTCGGCCACGAAGTCGAGACCGATCCAGTCGATGCCCAGACGTGAGATTTCCTTGATGTTGTCGGCCTCAGAAAAGCCGTCGATAGCGATGATCATATTTGTCATTTGTGAGATTTGGCCACAAAGTTACATATTTACCATGAAAAAAGTCGTGTCGGCACATAATAATAACACCTTTGTTTCGTTTAAATCATAGAAACTATCAAAAAAAGCTGCCTATGACCATCTTTACATCAGAAGAAAACAAGCCCACGGAGTTTACGCTCCGTCTGATCCGCCAAATGGCCTACACGTACCGCGTGGCCCGCATCGATGGTCGCGCTATCCCCTTCACGCTCAACTGATGGCGCAAGTAGCCGTCAGCTGGGCTATCCATGAAAATGTCTAACCTCATCACGGTAGCAAAAAATAAACCTGTCACCGTGATATTTCATCATCAAAATGTCTGTATTAATATCCCCCTCACTCCTTTCCGCTGATTTCCTCAACCTCCAGCGCGAGGCCGAAATGATCAATGTCAGCGAGGCCGATTGGCTCCACATCGACGTGATGGACGGCATCTTCGTGCCCAACATCTCGTTTGGATTTCCCGTGCTCAACGCCGTGGCCAAGGTGCTCAAGAAGCCGCTTGATGTCCACTACATGATCGAGCATCCGGAGAACTACATCCGCCAGACTGCCGACAGCGGCGCCATGCTCATGACGGTCCATTACGAGGCCGTCAGACACCTCCACAGAACGGTTCAGGAGATCCATGCCGCCGGAATGAAGGCTGGCGTGGCCCTCAATCCCTCCACGCCCGTCAGCGTGCTCGAAGACATCATCAACGATGTGGATCTGGTGCTCCTGATGAGCGTGAATCCCGGCTTCGGCGGACAGAAGTTTATCGAGAACACCATCGGCAAGGTGGGACGCCTTCGCGAGATGATTGCCCAGTCGGGCAGCCAGGCGCTCATAGAGATCGATGGTGGCGTGCAGGGCGAGACGGCTCCGCGACTGGTTGAGGCTGGTTCCGACGTGCTGGTCAGCGGAAGCTACGTCTTCAAGTCGGCCGACCCCATCAAGACCATCCATGACCTCAAGGTGCTCTGATCGGCTAAGCAGTCCTCACCCCGCTACGATCTGACTTGCCAGCAATAAACATAACGCCGCTCCCTGCGCCTCGAAAGAGAGGTTGCGGGGAGCGGCGATGTGTATTTTGAATGGGCGCGGCTACGCCATCTGCAGAGTGAGCTGGTGCTCGCGCGTCATGCGGCGAAGGTTGAGGATGGCATAGCGCATCCGTCCAAGGGCCGTGTTGATGCTGACCCCCGTGGCCTCGGCTATCTCCTTGAACGACATCTGCTGGTAGAAGCGCATGAACACCACTTCGCGCTGAGAGGCAGGCAGATGGCTCATCATCCGCCTCACGTCCTCCATGACCTGGTTGTTGACCAACTCTCCCTCGCGCGAACTCTCCAGGAGCGTGGAGCCCACGTTGGAGAGGTCGTTCTCCTTCGGCGCATCGACAATGTTCTGTGCGCGCTGCTGACGATACCAGTCCATGATCACGTTGTGGGCAATGCGCATCAGCCAAGCACTAAACTTGCCGTTGGCGATGTACTTGCCCTGCTGCAGACGGGAGACTACCTTGAAGAAGGTCTCTTGGAACATATCGTTCGCCATCTCGCGGTCGCGGACGACAAACAATATATAGGTAAACAACTTCTCTTGATTGCGGCTAAGCAAAAGATCGAAAGCCTTGTTGTCACCATCTACATACATAATGGCCAACTCTTCGTCGGTCATCAAGTTCAGATTCTCCATGATCCAATTTTATTTGTTATGAAGTAATGCTGCTTCGATAGGCTTCGTTCTTTTGTTTAAACTGATTTATATTTCCGATTGCAAATTTAACGATATTCATCGACCCAACCAAATTTTTTCCCTAAAAAATATGAGAAAAGAAGAAAAACATACAAACCGAAACGAAGTTGCCGATGGCAATTCTTGACGCAAGCTTGCGCGGTCTTCTTTTATTTATTTCTCGGATTTCAGTATTTTATCGCAAATTATTTTTCGGAATACAATATTTTAATTAACTTTTCGGCTGAAACTCAAATACTTGTAGCATTTAGATGTTTCTGCGAGAGAAAAGCAGAAAGATGTTTATCGATGTTCACTTGTAAACTTCGGGCAGTTCTCCCTGTGTCAGCACAGGTCTCACCCCAGGACGTAGGCGATCATGCACCAGAGCTGGCGCGTGAGGATGTAGATTGGCAGCAGCCAAAGTCCGTCGGCATGGTCGGTGAGGATGTGGAAGATGCTGCCCGACTTCTTGCCGTCGGCCCCGATGATGGCGTAGGTCAGCGAGGCCGTGATGACCGTGAGGCAGCCGACGGCGAAGATGCTTGCCGAGAAGCTGCTTGGATAGAGGCTGCCGCTGACGTTGAGCAAGATGGCGTGGGAGGGCACGGTCAGCAGGATCAGAACTGCCGCCACAAGGACCACTTCGAAGAGTACGCTTCTCAGTGCGAGCCGCTCGCGGTAGGCCATCGTCGGCCACGACCTCAGTCGGCGGATGGCTCCTGGCAGATGGCTGCCACGGAGCGCGGAGACGGCGCTGAGGCCCAGTAGCAGCCAGACGAGCAGCGGCGAGAGGAGGTTGTCCGTGAAATGGCCGAAGAGCCAGCGCACCCCCTCCTCGGAGAGCAGCGGCCGCAGCGGCCAGTCGGGTCTGACGGCCTTGATCAGCCACGAGAGAAAGAGGACGAGGCCGTGGGCCGTCACGAGCAGGAAGACGGCGAGGCCATAGATAGCTTTCGCCCTGCTATAGCGTTCGGCAGAAGGCGTCTCACTCATCGGGATAGAGATTGTCGATGTCGAGGATGCGGAGTTCGAGGGCGCGGACCACGAGGCGCGTGGCGTTGATTCCGCTTCCGCGGCCACCCTCGGGGAAGAGTTTCTGGACGAGTTCGTTCTGTCGCTTCTCCAGGCTCTTCACGCCGAAGGGCATTCCGCGGAGCTGCGCTATCTGGTCCTTCGTATAGCCGAGGGCGAGGTGGCGCAGGAAGCGTTCGTCATACTCGTCGATCTCGTAGCCCACGAGGGCCTCTTGGTGCGCCAGTTGCTTGCCCACGCTCTCTTTGAAGCGGTCCACGATGCGCTTCAGTATCGGCTGGG
>ULQU01016580.1_pt1 | contig 16004 bp, 16 predicted proteins | sample 1954841 | NCBI WGS metagenome assembly ULQU01 (sample SAMEA4835664, study PRJEB28245) | human gut metagenome | biome: gut microbiome; material: fecal sample | place: Denmark | collected 2008
TAAAAAGCTGAGTTATTGATTATTCAATGCTCAGCTTTTTTTATTTGCCCGAATTTTTGTTAATAAAACTTGCTCAATAGCTTGTTAATCTGTTAAATCCATTTAAATGTGTATACGGCTAAGGTTACAACTTATTTATCCGTTTTTTAATTTTGTATCCGAAATCAAGAGACAATAATAAGGAAATGAATACCATCAAACCGACATACGTTACTATTCCTTTCAAGAATAAGATTCATGATTTTCATGCGTGGGGAATAGCTTTCCAAATTTGATTTTCCTTATATCTATTTCTATACTGTTTCTTATTATTATTCTGAAATAAACCAATCATTTACTTATTTTTATGAGCAAAAAAATGAGGCTCATAGTGCTTTGTTGCATAGCACTGTGCAGCCATAATTTATGTGCCCAGCCTAAAGTGATGGGCATAGAAGAGATTTTCCGTCTTGCGGATGAAAACAGCAAGAGTATTCAGACTTACCGCACAGGTAAAGAGGCTGCCGATGAGGCTGTAAAGGCTGCCAAAGCACAGAGATTGCCGGATATTAACGTTTCTGTGTCAGCCAGTTATTTGGGTGACGGCAAGCTTTGGGACCGGGATTATAGTAACGGAATGAGAGTGGATATGCCTCATTTCGGTAATAATTATGCTTTTGAGGCCGAACAGGTGATTTATGCCGGCGGGGCTATTACGGGGAGTATCCGTCTGGCCGAACTGGGGCAGATGATGGCCGAACTTGACTGGCAGAAAAACAGGCAGGAAATCCGTTTCCTCCTTGCCGGTTATTATCTGGATCTGTATAAGCTGACAAATCAGGTGCAGGTATTGAGAAAGAACCTGGAACTGACGGATCAGGTCATAGCCAACATGAAGGCACGGCGTGAGGAAGGTACTGTACTGAAAAACGATATAACACGCTATGAACTGCAGAAAGAAACCTTGAAACTGCAGTTGGCCAAGGTTGAGGATGCCTGCAAGATTATGAACCATCATCTGGTCACGACTTTGCACTTGGATAAGAATACACTGATCTATCCGGATACGACATTGCTGGACCAGCAGATCCAGACTTTGGCCGAAAAGGATTGGCAGGAGTTGGCATACCGGAATAACCTGGAACTACAGCAGGCCCAGTTAGGGGTGAAGATGAACCAGCAGCAGCTGAAGCTGGAACGCTCGGCACGTTTGCCGAAGATAGCTCTGATGGCGGCCGACCATCTGGATGGTCCGATCACGATTGAAGTTCCCGTACTCGACAATAATTTCAATTACTGGTATGTCGGGGTAGGATTGAAATACAGCATATCTTCGCTGTTCAAGAACAACCGGAAGGTCAAGCAGGCCAGGCTGAATGTCCGGAAGGCTCAGGAACAGCATGAGCTGGCCCAGGAGCAGGTGGAAAATGCCGTACAAGCTGGTTATGTGAACTTTATGACTTCTTTTACAGACCTGCGTACACAGGAGAACAGTGTGAAACTGGCGAATGAAAATTATGCGGTAACCGATAACCGCTACAAGAATGAAATGGCCTTGCTGACCGATATGCTGGATGCCAGCAACATGAAGTTGAGCGCCGATCTGGCGCTGGTCAATGCACGTATCAATGTCATCTATAATTTCTATAAGATGAAATACCTGACTCATACATTATAATAATCTGAAAAACTTTCCGATAAAATCTGAAAAATCATGGCAACAAGAAATGTAAAGAAACTGACTTATAATATTGTTATTATAGCTCTTCTGGTAGTGGGACTCATATATGTATGTTCCCGTTTCATTCATTTGGGTAATGTGGAGTATACAGACAATGCCCAGGTGAAACAGCATATAACTCCGGTAAATACACGTGTGTCCGGTTTTATCAAGAAGATTTATTTTGAAGAGTACAAACCTGTACATAAGGGAGATACACTGATGCTGATTGAAGATACCGAATTCCGCTTACGTCTGGCTCAGGCCGAAGCCGATCTGGCGAATGCCTTGTCCGGACAGCAGGCGACGGAGGCCGGAATCGCTACTACGCAGAATAATCTGACCGTGAATGATGCAACCATTGCCGAAGTGCGGGTGCAGTTGGAAAATGCGGAACGTGAACTGAAGCGTTACAGAAAACTGCTTCAGGAAGATGCCGTTACCAAGCAGCAGTACGACAATGTCCTTACCGCTTATGAGGCAACCAAAGCCCGTTTTGAACAGGTTTCCCGGGCTAGACATTCAACTTCGCTGGTGAAAAGTGAACAGACGCACCGTTTGGGACAGAACGAGGCGGGTGTACGTCTGGCTCAGGCTGCCGTTGATCTGGCTCGTCTGAATCTTTCATATACAGTGATTGTAGCCCCGTGCGACGGAGTTACCGGACGTAAGGATATACATGAAGGCCAGTTGGTACAGCCTGGCCAGACGATGCTGAATATTGTAGACGGAAGTGATCTGTGGGTCATTGCCAATTACCGTGAGACTCAGCTTCCGCATATCAAGGAAGGTGCCAAGGTCACTTTCACAGCCGATGCTGTGCCGGGTGTAACCTATACGGGAATCGTCGAATCTATTTCGGATGCCACCGGAGCCTCGTTCTCCATGATTCCGCAAGACAACGCTACCGGTAATTTCGTGAAGACAGAACAGAGGGTACCTGTACGTATCAGTCTGACAGGAAATGATAAGGAAGATCTGAAGCTGCTTCGTGCCGGATTTAATGTGGAATGTAAAGTCAGATATTGATTATGGGAGGACCAGGTGGATTAGGCATGCCTTTTTCCATGCCTATGTTTCGAAGTTTTGTACCGGAAAAGATTCGTCCTTGGATTTATGTGCTTTTTGCCTTCACCTTCCAGTTTTCCGGCGGTTTGTATCTGGGTACAGTCAACCAGATGGTGGGCGAGACTTCCCTGATGCGTGAAGACCTGTTGATGTGTCTGTATTCGAATCTGGCTGGAATGGCTATTTATTTTCCTTTGCTGTTCCGCATGAAGTTCCGGTTTACAAACAAGACGTTGATGATTGCGGCCGCATCGGGGGTGATGGTGTGTAACCTGCTGGCACCTCACATCACTTTCCTGCCGTTGTTATGGGCCGTTTGTTTTGTAGAAGGGATATGCAAGATTCAGGGAACGTTTGAGGCTATGTCAAACATCCAGCTTTGGATGACTCCCAAGCGTGATTTTACGGTCTTTTTCCCTTTGCTTCACATTGTGATTCTGGGTAGTATGCAGCTGTCCGACCTGCTGGCTACTTACCTGATGTATTATTATCATTGGAGCTATATGCATTGGTGTATAGCCGGTGTAATGATGGTAGAACTGATAATCCTGTTTACCTGTACCCGGCATTTCCGGATGATGAAGAAATTCCCTCTGTTCGGGATTGACTGGCTGGGGGCGGTTCTGTGGGCTGCCTTATTGCTGGAGCTGGCGTATTTTTTCGATTACGCTGATTTCTATGACTGGTGGAACAGTCCGGTCATGTGGCAGTTGGCTGTGGCCATTGTAGCTACACTGGTTATCTGTCTCGGGCGTATGTTTTCTATCCGTCATCCCTATATAGAGCCAAAGATGTGGACATACCGTCATTTGTTCCCCATACTTATCCTCATAACTTTGGTAGAGGGTTTTCTGGCAACGGAACATGTGTTGGAAGAGATCTATTATGAAGAAGTCATGCATTACGAAGCCTTGGTCAGTGTACAGCTTGACTGGTTTATCGGCATCGGGGTGGTTTGTGGCTGCTTGTTTGCCTATTGGTGGATGCATGTCAAACGTTTCAACTACTTGCGCCTGCTGATTGTCGGTATTATAGCACTGATATGTTATCTGTTAGGATATTATTTTGTGATATCGGCTGATATCCATATTTCCGAACTTTATCTTCCTGCGGTTTGTCGTGGATTCTCTTATGCCGTATTGAGCGCTACCTTCATGGTCTGCCTGGAGGAGATTATGACTTTCCAGCATTTTTTCCAGGGGCTTAGTGTGTTCAATATGCTTCATATGGTGATGGGAGGTGTGATGGGAGCCGCACTTTATACACAAGGATTTTCCTATTATGTAACCGATAACATAGCCCGGTATGGTGCTGCCGTAGACAGTGTGGCTTTGAGCCGGGATCCGTCGTTCTTTGAGCACTCTATGGAGAGCTTTATGTCGGGAGTGATGGAAATCAGCATCAAACAGTTGTATGGATGGGCTGCATATGCGTGTATTTTGTTGCTTCTGCTGTTCCTGTTGTATGATATGCCTATACGGAGGGAATTGAAGTTGATGCCGACCTGGAGAGGGTTGCGTAAGGAAGTTGCCGAGTCTTTGTCGGATAAGCAAGGCAAGTGAGACAGATAGTATAGATCGTTTTTTCAGGCTTGATACCGTACCAGGTATTAAGCCTGATTTTGTATATGCTCCATAGGAGAGTCGGACCCTGGGGAATTTAATTGCCTTATCTCTTTGGAAATCTGTGGATTTTTGTTTATATTTACTTATCGTTACTTGGATCAAGTAGCTGTTCGGTACGTGTAAGATGAAAATCTATGAAAGCACACAGTCAAAAAAGGTTTACGGCAAGAAGAACCGTTTATGAGGTTCTGATTGTCATTACGCTGACACATTTGTTGAATGATATGATACAGTCTGTCATTCCGGCCAGCTATCCTTTGATCAAGGAGAAATTCGGCTTTTCTTTTGTCCAGATAGGAATCATAACGCTGGTCTTTCAGTTGGCTACCTCTTTGTTCCAGCCTTTTGTAGGGTCGTATACCGACCGTCATCCCCGTCCTTATTCATTGGTGTTCGGAATGTGTCTTACGTTTGCCGGATTGTTGCTGCTTTCTTTTGCAGGCCGGTTTTCGTTCATTCTGCTGGCGGTTGCGGTTATCGGTTTTGGGTCTTCCATTTTCCATCCCTGTGCGTCGCGGGTAGCCCGGATGGCATCCTGGCGTCGTAAAGGGTTTGCCCAGTCTGTTTTTCAGGTAGGGGGTGAGGGTGGTAATGCTGTAGGCCCGCTTGTAGCTGCCATGGTTGTTGTGCCTTATGGCCTGAGGGCTATCGGATGGTTTGCCGGTGTGGCTGTTGTGGCAGCATTGCTGCTTGTATGGATCGGCCGATGGTTGAGCAGACAGTTGGCCGACGGAGTGAGATGGAAACGTCTGAAGGTGGAAGGGGAACCTTCCGGATTGTCGAAGGAAAAGATCGGTTTCGCATTATTCCTTCTGGTGGCCTTGATGTTTGCGAAGAATTTCTATGTGAACAGCATGGCCAATTATTTCACTTTTTTTCTGATAGACAAATTCGGACTGACAATACAGGATTCCCAGATATGTCTGTTCATTTATCTTTTTGCATTTGCGGTAGGTATTATTGTCGGAGGAGCTGTAGGAGACAGGTTCGGGCGTAAGTATGTGATATTAGGTTCCATATTGGGGGCATCTCCATTTACGGTTTTCCTGCCTTATGCAGATAGCCTTTTCTGGACATTGTTTCTTGCTGTTGTGACAGCATTGATCATATCGTCAGCCTTTTCTTCCATACTGGTATATGCAACCGATCTGATACCTGAAAGATTCGGGACTGTGGCCGGTGCATTTTATGGACTTTCGTTTGCTTTGGGAGGAATAGGCTCCGTATTTTTCGGGTGGCTGGCAGATGCCACAAGCATCAGGTATGTTTTTGAGATCACTACATTATTGCCGCTGTTTGGCATTTTGGCGGTTTTTCTGCCGAATCTGGTAAGAAATAGATGACGTTGTTTTATATAGCTGATGTCAATTTGGCGTATTTCTCGGGAAATGAAGTTTTTCGGTATACCATTTCTGTTTGGCATTTAATTTGCAGATAAATCATGGGATTGATTATTAATTTAAAAACGATTATATTATGATTTCAGAAAAATTACAAGCAGCAATCAATGAACAGATTACAGCCGAATTATGGTCTTCTAACCTGTATTTGTCCATGTCTTTCTATTTGAAGAAAGAAGGCTTTGACGGATTTGCACACTGGATGAGACTGCAGTCACAGGAAGAATTGCAGCATGCTTATGATTTGGCCGATTATCTGGCAAAACGTGGAGGTGTAGCATTGGTCGATAAGATTGATGTTGTTCCACAAGGATGGGGTAGCGTTCAGGAAGTGTTCGAACACGTATACGATCATGAATGTCATGTATCTGAGCTGATCGACAATCTTGTGAATGTAGCTTCTGAAGTCAAGGATAAAGCATCTCAGGATTTCTTATGGGGATATGTCCGTGAACAGGTTGAAGAAGAAGCAACTGCTCAGAGTATCGTAGAGAAATTGAAGAAATGCGGTGATCATGCCGGTATACTTTATCTTGACGATAAGTTAGGTGCACGTAAATGATGGAATTTATACATTGATTTTTTCATAAAAAGTATTGTTACCCGGTATAGGGTGACAATACTTTTTTGTTTTTTGCTATCTTTGTTCCGGTTACTAAGTTGGAACATATGACAAGTTTGTTGTTACGCGGATGGAACTGGTGCTGTCGTTTCCGTCATCGATGTGGTTATGGAGTACATTCTCCATCCGATTTTTTCCTGATTACATTTGTCATTTATGAACAGATGCCATATTACGCGTATACTGTTTTGCATAAAGAACGGAAAGCGAGAACGGCTTTTCCTCATTATCGCGAAAAAACCGACAAGTTATTGTTCCGCCTGGTAAATTACTTGCAGCCTGAATTCATTTGGGAGTTTGGCACCGGTAGCGGGCTGGAGGCCAGTTATATGGCAGCGGCAAGGAATGTTCCTCTTTTGACTTGGTCCGACGGTCAAAAGGAGCCCGAAGTTTATTCTTTCTTGTCGGATAAACCGAATATTTTCTATGGTACGGCATGGGAAGAGGATGTCGATAAACTGCTGGTCGGAAAAGAGTGTCTCGAGCTGGTCCATATAGCCCATACATCTTCTTACCGGGAAGTATTTGAACGGCTGTTGCCGTATGCTGGCAAGAATACCTGCTTTGTTGTGGGAAGGCCTTATGAAAACAAGGAGAAAAGAGAATGGTGGAGGCAGGTGGTTGCAGATCCCCGTACGGGAGTTACATTCGACTTGTATGATATAGGTCTGGTATTCTTTGATAAAAAGCGTATAAAAGAACATCGAGTGGTAAATTTCCTTTAACTATAATGCTATGAAGAAAAGTATGATTTATACCCGTACAGGAGACAATGGGACAACTTCGCTGGTTGGCGGTATACGTGTGTCGAAGACTCATGCCCGTCTGGAGGCATATGGAACGGTCGACGAACTTAATTCTTTTTTAGGTATGCTTATTTCTTTGATGGAAGACGGTGATGATCGGAGTCTTCTGCAATATGTGCAACATAAGTTGTTTTCGGTTGGTTCTTATCTGGCTACAGACCAGACACAGACTGATTTGAAGATGGAAAGCCGGATATCGGATGAAACGGTAGAACGTTTGGAGAAGGCGATTGACCGGCTGGACGGATCATTGCCTCCTTTGCAGGCTTTTGTACTTCCCGGCGGTTCCCGCGAGGCTTCTGTGTGCCATATATGTCGTACGGTATGTCGGCGTACGGAAAGAAGGATTCTCGATCTGGAAGAACGGGAAGGATGTCAAGTTGATGAGAAAGTGAAACAATTTGTAAACAGATTGTCAGATTATTTGTTCGTTTTATCGAGAAAGTTAAATGATTTAACACATCACAATGAAATTTATTGGGATAAGAGTTGCAAGTGAAAGAATTTATTATACATTTGTGGCTCAAAATAGAATAAAATAACTTTTAATAAAATAAATACTATGTATTGGACATTGGAATTGGCCTCAAAACTGGAAGATGCGCCATGGCCAGCTACTAAAGATGAGTTGATTGACTATGCGATGCGTTCGGGCGCTCCGCTGGAAGTAATAGAAAATTTGCAGGAAATGGAAGATGAAGGCGATATTTACGAAAGTATCGAAGATATCTGGCCCGATTATCCGAGCAAAGAAGATTTCTTCTTCAACGAAGACGAATATTAAGACAATCTTATAATGGAATGCAGGGGTATGTGAAAAACATATCCCTTTTTTTGTATCCCTTTGTGAAAAGGGATGTTTTGTCGGAAAAAACGTATCTTTACAGAAAATATGTTTTTATGGATTTATTGTCTCCCGAAACGCTACATTTTATAAAAGAGCATCGTATGGACGATGTCAGGAAGCTGGCATTGCAATCGGGCAAATATCCTTTGGTAGATATTTCCGAAGCGGTGGTCCAGATTGCCGGATGGCAGATAGCCTGTAAAAAGATTCCTTCCTGGGCACGGACGGAAGGTATAATTTATCCTCCACATTTGTCGATGGAACAATGTTCTTCTGAAATAACAGCATGTTATAAGGCTTCATTGGTGCATGGGGATACCTTTACCGATTTGACAGCCGGACTGGGGGTGGATTGTTCCTTTATAGGAAAAAAGTTCCAGAAAGTATATTATGTGGAACAGCAGGACAACCTTTGCAGATTGGCCCGCCATAATTTCCCACTGTTGGGATTGGGGCATATCCAGATCCGACAGGCTGACGGGGTTGAATATCTGAAAGGAATGGATCCTGTCGATTGTCTGTTTCTGGATCCGGCCCGCAGGGATATTTACGGCGGAAAGACTGTAGCTATTTCCGAATGTGAACCGGACGTTTGTGCTCTAGAACCATTATTGGTTGAAAAGGGACGTACGGTTATGATCAAGCTGTCTCCCATGTTGGATCTGTTTTCGGCGTTGCGTGAATTGAAACATGTCTGTGAAGTACATGTTATAGCTGTTAATAACGAGTGCAAAGAGTTGGTCGTTATTCTTCGGAAAGTCTCTCCTGAGGTACTGGAAAGGGGAAATGAGGTGGTGATAAGTTGTGAACAGATTGTTGATAACTCGTTGACAACGCCTTTCCGCTTTACCATGAAGGAGGAAAAGGATGCCACATGTGTACTGGCTGATTGTGTAGAATCTTTTTTGTATGAACCGGGAGTTGCTTTATTGAAGGCCGCACCTTACCGTCTGTTATCCGAAAGATATGCAGTCAAAAAATTACATTTCAATAGCCATCTGTATACATCGGAAACTTTGGTTGATTTTCCGGGGCGACGTTTTAATGTAATCGGTGTTTCGGGTTTTGGAAAGAGAGAGTTGAGAGCATTTCTGGAGGGAGTGGATAAGGCTAATCTTACAGTCCGTAATTTCCCGGCTACAGTAGCCGAGTTGAGAAAAAAACTGAAGCTGAAGGAAGGAGGTGACCTTTATCTGTTTGCAACGACTTTGGTTAGCGGTGACAGGGTTCTGATAAAATGCCGGAAAGCATGATCGTGGAGGAAGGATAATCTTTTAGGGAAAGTTTTATAAACCGGCTGATGTAAAAAGCCTCGTGAAGCGATAACTTCCGAGGCTTCAATCTTTTATTATATGCTGTAGCTCAGGATTTCTGTTCTTCCTGTTTTGCCTTGAAAGCCAAGGCATACATCCGCATCTGTTTTACCATTGCGAGCAGTCCGTTGCTCCGGGTAGGAGAAAGATGTTCCTTCAAGCCAATCTTTTCAATGAAATAAAGATCGGAGTTCAGGATTTCATCAGGAGTATGTCCTGATACTACTTTGATCAGCAATGCGATAATGCCCTTTACAATCAGAGCGTCACTCTCTGCCTGAAATACAATTTTCCCGTCTACAAGATCTGCCTGCAGCCATACCCGGCTTTGGCATCCGTCGATCAGGTTCTGTTCTGTCTTGTATTTTTCGTCCAGTGGTTTCTGTTCGTTGCCTAGATCAATCAGCAGCTGGTATTTATCCATCCAGTCATCAAAATCGCTGAACTCTTCAATTACTTCATCCTGAAGTTCATTAATTGTTTTCATTATGTCCTATCTTTATTTTTCGTTGTATATTACTGTCATAACGGTTTGTCCTACGGCCTGTAAGGTCGCTTTGTCAATTCTTTCCATATTGTCATTGACTGTATGCCATGCTTCATTGAACCCGGTTTCGGTATTCGGATTGAAGTCGATGATGTCAACACAGGGAATCTGCCGTAACTGGTGTACATAGATGTGGTCGTCGGTGATTGGTCCGCCGTCTGCTTTGATGAAAAAGTTTCCGTATCCCAGCGTATCGGCTGCCTTCCATATTTTTTTCATGGCTTTATTGGCTGTATGTTTGGAATAGTCTTCATAATAGAAGGTGGCGTTTTTGCCGCCAACCATATCCAGCAGGATACCAAATCTGGCTTTATAGTCTGTTACATGAGGGATTCTTCCCCAATATTGTGATCCCAGACACCAGGTGTCGGCCTGATGCTGGCCTTGGTAGAAATCGGGAGTTCCGTAATCTTCAGAATCGAAAAATATGATATCAATACCGATTTCCGGCAACTGTTTCTGGAGCTGACGGGCGATTTCCAACAGGACTCCTACGCCGCTGGCTCCGTCATTGGCTCCGTCTATCGGAGTATGATGAAATTTCTCTTCGCCGGCATCGGCATAAGGGCGGCTGTCCCAATGGGCACATAGCATAACTCTCTTCTTGCTTTCCGGTTTATAGGCTCCGATGATATTGCGTGATTTCAGGATCGTACCGTCGTAAGCCATGAGGTCCGCATGTTGGTTGTAGACTTTTGCTCCGAACTGTTCCAGCTTTTTTGCCAGATATTCGCCGCATGAGCGGTGGGCGGCAGTGTTGGGGACGCGCGGACCGAATGCAACCTGTGCGGCGACATAGGTATAGGCACTGTCGGCATTGAATTCCGGAGCTTTGATGAATGTCTCCTCCTCTATATTTTCCTGGACGTTCTTCTTGTTGCTGCTTCCGCATGAGATGAAAAGGGCGGTTCCCAACAATAAAGGGAGTACAGCCGATTGACATTTAGGGAATTTCATTCTGATTCGATTTGGTGTTAAACAAATTATAACTTCAGTCCGTCCAAAATCCGGATATAGGTAGTGATGGCATCTTCAATTTCGTTCAGCATGATGTATTCGTCTGCTGTATGTGAACGTGATGATTTTCCCGGACCGATTTTTACGGAGGGGAAAGGCATCAGGGCCTGGTCGGACAGGGTGGGTGATCCGAAAGGTGTTTTACCCAGTTCGATGGCCCGTTGTACAAACGGATGGTTGATGTCAATGTGCGATGAATTCAGGCGGAAAGAACGTGCCTTGGCTTCACAACTGATGTGCGCCGTGATCTCTTTGAATAATTCTTCGTTTGAGTAGAATTCGTTGCTGCGGATATCAACAACGAAGGTACATAAGTCGGGTACAACATTATGCTGGGTTCCGGCATTGATTTGTGTGACACTCATTTTTACAGGTCCCAATAGTGGAGATTCTTTGGGAAACCGGTATGAACGGAACCATTGGATGTCGTCCAATACTTTATATATGGCATTTTCTCCTTCGTCCCGGGCTGCATGTCCGGCTTTTCCTCTGGCTGTTACGTCAAGTACCATCAGGCCTTTTTCTGCAATGGCGGGACACATTTCCGTCGGCTCTCCTACTACTCCTAATGTGATGGGGGGAAGCTGGGGTAATACACTTTCAATCCCGTTTTTTCCGGAAACTTCTTCTTCGCACGAAGCCAGAAAAATCAGGTTGTAACTTTGCTCGGTGGAAGTCAGGTAACGGTATGTCTGAAATAATGATACTACACTGGCTCCGGCGTCGTTGCTCCCCAGACCATATAGTTTGCCATTATCTATTTTGGGAGTGAACGGCTGTTTGCGCCATCCGTTTACCGGACGGACAGTATCGATATGGGAATTCAGCAGAATGGTGGGTTTCTTGACATCAAACATCGGGCCGATACACCAGATGTTGTTGCCGAAACGTCCTGTCATGATTCCAGTTTCCTCAATATAGTTCTGTAGAAAGTCGGCAGCAGCTTCTTCTTCTCTGCTTAAAGACGGGATGCCGATCAGTGCCTGAAGCAAAGTGAGTGCTTCGGAAGTATAGTAACCAGTTTCAAACATAAAGATTATTTATTTTGTAGGGCAAAGATACTTTATTTATTCCAAATTAAACTCTATATTTGCGTTCAGCGATAATAAATTAATTAAAATTTAAATGACTAATTCTTATTTATCTACTTTGGTTTACCGCCAGGCAGAAAAATATCATGACCGTGTTGCCTTAAAGTATCGCGATTATACGACCGGAAGTTGGATCCCGGTTACATGGAATCAGTTTGCTATGAAAGTGAAGCGTGTCTCGAATTCATTGGTAGCTTTGGGAGTGGAAGTGCAGGAAAATATAGGCGTATTCTCACAAAATATGCCCGAGTGTCTGTATGTCGATTTCGGGGCATTCGGAAGCCGGGTGGTTTCAATCCCTTTATATGCGACCAGTTCCGAGGCTCAGGTCCACTATATACTTGAAGATGCTTCAATCCGTTACTTGTTTGTGGGTGAACAATATCAATATGATGTTGCATTCCGGGTTCAGAATCTTTGTAAGACCTTGAAACAGATTATTATATTTGATCCGAAAGTGGAGAAGGCAGCTTCGGATACCAATTCCGTCTATTTTGATGATTTTTTGGCTAAAGGGGCCGGCGGAAGTTTTCAGCAGGAAGTTGATAAACGTATGGCCGAATCAGAAAGCCGGGATCTGGCCAACATCCTATATACATCGGGAACGACTGGCGATTCGAAGGGGGTCATGTTACATCATTCCTGCTATGAAGCTGCATTTGAGGCCAATGGAAGACGTCTGGTCAGATTGAATGAATCGGATGTAGTCATGAATTTTCTGCCTTTTACGCATATCTTTGAACGGGCATGGACTTATTTCTGCATTAATAGAGGCTGTCTGTTGTGTATAAATCTCCGTCCCCAAGATATCCAGAAGACAATCAAGGAAGTACGTCCTTCTGCCATGTGTAGTGTTCCCCGTTTCTGGGAAAAGGTGTATGCGGGTGTTTTGGAGAAGATCAATGAAGCTTCGGGATTGAAGAAGAGCCTGATGCTTGACGCGCTTGCGGTAGGTAAGGAACATAATATCACTTATCTGATGAATGGGCTTACCCCGCCGATGATGCTCCGTATGAAATATAGATTCTATGAAAAGACTATCTTCAGCCTTTTGAAGAAGATTATAGGTATCGAGAACGGAAATTTCTTCCCGACAGCGGGGGCCGCTATCCCTCCTGCGGTAGAAGAGTTTGTACATGCTGTAGGAATCAATATGATTGCCGGTTACGGATTAACTGAGAGTACGGCTACCGTATCCTGTGAATGGATCGGTGATTTCCGTATAGGTTCTGTTGGCCGTGTCTTGGAGGGAGTAGACATCAAGATCGGCGAAAATAATGAAATATTGCTGCGTGGAGGAACCATAACGAAGGGTTATTATAAGAAAGAAGCTATAACGGAGCAAGCCTTTACCGAAGACGGCTGGTTCCACACCGGAGATGCAGGATATATCAAGGATGGATTCCTGTATCTGACGGACCGTATCAAGGATCTGTTCAAAACCTCAAACGGTAAATACATCGCTCCCCAGGCTATTGAAACAAAATTGGTTGTCGACCGTTATATTGACCAGATTTCCATTATCGCCGATCAGCGTAAATTCGTATCGGCTTTGATTGTACCCGAATATCATCAGGTTGAGAAGTATGCGAAAGATCATCATATCAGTTATACCGACCGTAAGGACCTGTTGCAGAAACAGGAAATCATAGATCTTTTCCGTACTCGTATAGATACCTTGCAACAGGAATTTGCCCATTATGAACAGGTCAAGCGGTTTGTATTGTTGCCCGAGCCTTTCAGTATGGAGAAAGGGGAGCTAACCAATACGCTGAAGATCAAACGTTCTGTCTTGATGAAGAATTATGCGGCGGAAATAGAAAAGATGTATGAAGAGTAATTCTTCGGGCTCCGTTTTTCAGTACTTGGCTAAAAATGTGTAATTTTGCATTTTGAAATAGATATTTAAGTATTCAAGATGATTACAATAGAACAATTAAAAGACGTAAAGGAACGTACCCAGGCTCTTTATCATTATCTGGATATCGAGAACAAGAAAGTACAGGTAGAGGAAGAACAGCTCCGTACCCAGGCTCCCGGTTTTTGGGATGACGCAAAGAAGGCTGAAGCCCAGATGAAGAAGGTGAAGGGATTGCAGGGATGGATTGACGGATATCAGAAAGTGAAGACTTTGGCCGACGAACTGGAACTGGCTTTCGATTTCCATAAGGATGAGCTGGTAACCGAAGCGGAGGTGGATGAAGCTTACTCGAAAGCGGTGAAGGCTGTAGAAGAGCTGGAACTGAAAAATATGCTTCGTTCGGAAGCCGACCAGATGGATTGTGTCCTGAAGATCAATTCCGGAGCCGGTGGTACGGAAAGTCAGGACTGGGCGTCTATGCTGATGCGTATGTATATGCGTTGGGCCGAAAGTAACGGTTATAAACTTTCTATTGCCAATCTGCAGGAAGGTGATGAGGCTGGTATCAAGACTGTGACAATGAATATTGAAGGTGCATATGCCTATGGATACCTGAAAGGTGAGAACGGTGTGCATCGTCTGGTGCGCGTGTCTCCGTATAATGCCCAGGGAAAACGTATGACTTCTTTTGCATCGGTTTTTGTGACTCCGTTGGTCGATGATTCGATTGAGGTTGTCGTAGAACCTGCCCGGTTGTCATGGGATACTTTCCGGAGCGGCGGTGCCGGCGGACAGAATGTGAACAAGGTTGAATCCGGTGTCCGTCTGCGTTATCAGTATAAAGATCCGTATACCGGGGAAGAAGAGGAAATCCTGATTGAGAATACGGAGACCCGTGACCAGCCTAAAAACAAGGAAAATGCCATGCGTCAGTTGCGCTCTATCCTGTATGATAAGGAGCTGAAACACCGTATGGAAGAGCAGGCCAAGGTTGAGGCTGGAAAGAAAAAGATAGAATGGGGATCTCAGATCCGCAGTTATGTATTCGATGACCGGCGTGTAAAGGATCATCGTACTAATTTCCAGACATCGGATGTAAATGGAGTGATGGACGGTAAGATAGACGGTTTCATCAAGGCTTATCTGATGGAGTTCTCTGACCGTGAAGTATAAAAAGAATCAGAGTTTTTGGCTTTTCTTTAAATATTATTGTATTTTTGGGTATATGTTTTACCTAAAATGTTAAGACTATGGGAAAGAATAATAATAACCGTAAGCACGGATATAGTAAGCGTGAAGAAGAGAAAGCCAAACGTCTGATCAGAAACATGTGTATTGGCCTGATTGTTCTGGCTATCTTGATTATTGTGGGATTTACACTTGCATAATAGCGGAATGGCACAGGAAATAGAACGTAAATTTCTAGTCAAGGATAATTCTTATCGGGAAAAGGCTTTCAGCAGCAGCCATATCAAGCAAGGTTATATCTGCAGTGCAAGGGGACGGACGGTGCGCATACGTATCAGAGACGGGAAAGGCTATCTGACGATAAAGGGTGCATCGGACAGTTCGGGTATCAGCCGGTATGAATGGGAACGGGAAATTCCCTTGCAGGAAGCCGAGGAACTGATGTCGTTGTGTGAGCCGGGCATGATTGACAAGACCCGTTTCCTGGTAAGGGTCGGCCAGCATGTTTTCGAAGTGGATGAATTTTACGGAGAGAATCAGGGGCTGGTCGTAGCCGAAGTTGAACTTGGTTCGGAGAATGAAGATTTTGAACGTCCCGATTTTCTGGGTGAAGAGGTTACGGGGCAGGTAAAGTACTATAATTCATTCTTGATGAAAAATCCTTATACCCACTGGAACCGGTAATTCGTGTCATGTGGAAAATTTGATTACCTGTAAACTATCATATTAGGGGGTAAAAGCTGTCATCTGACAGCTTTTACCCCTTTGTGTAACAGATATCAGGCTGTCTGTCATCATATTTCAGAGTAATATTGCACTGTGATTGGATCAGAAGAATATTAACTTTTCAAAAATGAATATGGGAGCAGCCACTTTTACTCGTAAGCATACTATTTTCCGCCTTGACGCACATTATTCAC
>ULQU01009196.1_pt1 | contig 15947 bp, 14 predicted proteins | sample 1954841 | NCBI WGS metagenome assembly ULQU01 (sample SAMEA4835664, study PRJEB28245) | human gut metagenome | biome: gut microbiome; material: fecal sample | place: Denmark | collected 2008
TTATTGTAGTGATAGCAAAATAAACAAGTGTATTTCTGGTGGTGTGGTTATCTTAAAGTTAACCACAGGATAACCAGTAAATAGCATTAAATCGAAGGTGGTGCAAGCAGATTATCAAGCTCTTTGCGCGATATCTTGATATATTTCCCTTCCTGCACTTTACTGATATGATGCCATTTTACATAGTGATACAATTGGTCACGTGTGAGATTGTATTTTTCCATAGCTTCGGCTGTCGTATAATATTCAGGTTCAGCCTTAGCAAGACCTTTGGCGATATCTACATGCTTTTTGGAATAGAATACCTGTCGCTTGATTTTTTTCTTTGGAATAGCAAATCGGGAAACAAAAGAATATATAGCACTTGTTGTCATGCCAAACTTTTCCGTTAGATCTTCTACAGAATACCATTCCGTAATGTTGGAGTCCGGTGCTTTAGATGCAAAATATTTATCAAAATGCTTAGCACTCCAGTATGTTTTTCCTCTCTTGAAAACTTTGGGTATATTTTGTTCTTTCCCTACTTTAAATATCCACGATTCGTTTACTCCATATTTACTTGCAACTTCAGCGGTGGTATAAAAATCAGTAATAGGAGTGTGAGAGATTCTATTTCGTTTTACATAAGGGGTAGAACTCATCATTAAGTCTATGTCAGACTTTCTGATCCTTGTGAATCTACTGCTAAATTGAAAAGCAGGTATTTTCCCTTGGTAAATCATCTTATAAATAGATGATAAAGCTATATTCAAAATCTCTGCACATTCTTTAGGGGATAAAAACTCTTTGTCCTTGAGAGGTTGAGCTCTTTTTACTTCAATTTTGGTTGCTATAACCTCTTCTGCACTTTTTACCTGTTTTGTTCTTAATGCACGTTTGTATGCATAACCGTTACATTGTTTACTACAGAAACGTGTTGATGTTTTTAAAGCGTAGAATTCTTTTCCACACCATTCGCATACCTTTTTAATTCTTACTGAACTTTTTGCCATATTACACTATAATTTGTTAGTACTATTTCGCCTATAAAGGCTTTATTTATTTTTCTTGTATTTTCCTGTCTTTTCCTGTATTCTACTTTCTCTACTACCTTGCAAATTGCAAAATACCCAAATCAGCCCATGCGGTACAAAATCGACACAAAAAATGAATGAAAAACCATTAGAAACCATTATTATATGGTATGATGGCAAAAAGAAAAGGCGCTCAAAATGAACGCCTTACTAATTAAATATGATAGATGTTTATGGTTTGTAATACTACCTTATTTCCCGATGCAAAAATGCTTGAATATATTCCCCAGCACCTCATCGGTCGTAATTTCCCCGCCCACAATCTCTGCCAGGTGAAAAAGACATTCACGTAAATCTTGGCTTACCAAGTCACCGGAGAGGTGCATGGCCAGTCCGTCCTGTACGCGGTGAATGGCCTCCAGCGCATGACTCAAAGCCTCGTAGTGGCGGATGTTGCTCACTACCACATCGTTCTGTGAGAGGTCGGGCAGGGCAGCGAAGTCCACCAACTGCTTCTGAAGCTGAGAAAGTCCCTCTTTCTGCTTGGCCGAAAGAGAAAGCACACATACGTCCTCCGGCAAATCGGGGAGAGTCGCTTTCAGGCGAGCAAGTTGTGCATCCTTTGTCGAAGCCGCAGTATTATCTGCAGAAGGTTCTGCCGATGAAAGCAAATCCGCTTTGTTGAGTACAATCACCAGGTGCTTGCCTTCGCAGCGGGGCAGAATCTTTCCGGCCAGTTCGCGGTATTGTGCCTCGGCGCAAGTAGCGTCGATCACCCAAAGCACGATGTCGGCTTGGTCCAGCTTCTGGAAACTCCGTTCGATACCCAGACTTTCGATGGTGTCGGTCGTTTCACGGATACCCGCCGTATCAATAAAGCGGAAGATGATGCCGCCCAGGTTCATGGTATCCTCGATGACGTCGCGCGTAGTACCGTGGATGTCGCTTACGATGGCGCGTTCTTCGTTCAGGAGGGCATTCAGCAGGGTAGATTTCCCGGCATTGGTTTCGCCTACGATGGCCACGGGAACTCCGTTTTTGAGGGCATTTCCTACGCTGAACGTATCTACCAGGTGATGGATGACGTGCTCAATTTGCTGGGCGATGTCTTCCAGTTCCGAACGGTCGGCAAACTCCAGTTCCTCGTGGTCGCTGAAATCGAGCTCCAGTTCCATGAGGGAGGTGAGGTGGAGCAGCTTGTCGCGCAGGGTGGCCAGTTCCCGACTGAAGCCGCCGCGCATCTGGTTCATGGCCATGCGATGGGTGGCGGCGGAGGTAGAGGCGATGAGGTCGGCCACAGCTTCGGCCTGGCTCAAATCCATCTTGCCGTTCAGGAAGGCACGTTGGGTATATTCACCCGGTCCGGCGGCACGGCATCCTTGCCGGATAAGGAGCTGCATCACCTGCTGGAGAATGTAGCTCGAACCGTGGCAGGAGATTTCCGTAGAGTCTTCTCCCGTGTAGGAATGAGGGCCTCGGAAAAGGCTGACCAGCACTTCGTCGATAATCTCTCCATCGGGTGTAAGGATGTGGCCGAAGGTGAGGGTATAGGGTTCTCGGTCGGCCAGCGGTTTGCCGGAAACGGGCTTGAAGATGCGGTCGGTGAGGGGGATGGCTTCCGGACCCGACACGCGGATGGTGCCGATGGCTCCACCTTGGGCGGTAGCGATGGCACAGATGGTATCTTGGGTTTGTAGTATGTTCACGTGCGTATTGCTTTTAGGTGTTGTTTAAAAAATCCTTGCAAAGATACGGTTTTCGGGTTACATCCGGAAGGGGAGGCGACAGATTTATACGTGTAGGTAGAGGGTCTGTACCAGCATGTCGACTACTTTTTCGAGGTATTCGCGGTCGATGTCGTCGAATGTGGCCAACTGGTCGCTGTCAATGTCGAGCACGCCCCGGACCTCACCGTCGGCAATCATCGGCACCACGATTTCGGAGCGGGAGAGGGAACTGCAGGCTATGTGACCGGGGAACTGGTCTACGTCGGGCACGACCTGGGTACGTGCTTCGGCCCAGGCGGTACCGCATACGCCGCGTCCTTTCTTGATGCGGTAGCAGGCCACGCTGCCTTGGAACGGGCCGAGGTGAAGCTCGCCTTCTTGAACGAGGTAGAAGCCTATCCAGAAGAATCCGAATGCTTCTTTCAGGGCGGCACTGGTGTTGGCCAATACACTGATTTCGTTTTTCTCACCTTCTATCAGTGGAGCGAACTGTTCAAGGAATTGTGTGTAACGCTGACGCTTGTCGGTAAGGTTGGATTTGAAACTTGCTTCCATGTGTATGAATTTTCAGACAGAAAAACAGGCTCTCTTCCGGAGAAGGGAACCTGTTGGTTGATAATAAGTTCATTAGATTCGTTCCAGAACGACCTTAATCAGGTCGTCTATTTTGCTCTTGTATCCGGTGTTGGCTTCCTTGGCCACGCGGTTGGCAATGACCATGCACACGGTGGTGGCTTTATGGCCTTGCAGACGGGCCAGTCCGGCCAGGGCCGAGCTTTCCATCTCGAAGTTGGTGATACGGTGTCCCCCGTACTCGAAACTTTCGATTTTTTCGTTCTGGTGCGGGTCGGCCAAAGGGATACGGAGCTGACGTCCCTGCGGGCCGAAGAAGCCGCCGCAGGCTACGGTCACGCCACGTACCATATCGGTTCCGGCGATGCGGTCCACCAGTTCCTTGTCGGCATGGATCACGTAGGGAGCCGGTGCACAGAGATTGCCGGTCCAGCCCAGGTGGTTGAGCAGGGCGCGCTCCATGGGCAGATCACAAACGGCATTGCGACCTTCGTAGAAGTTCAGGAGGCCGTCGAATCCCACGGATACTTCGGAACAGATGAAGGTGCCTACAGGCGTGTAGGGTTGCAGACCGCCACAGGTGCCGATACGCACGATCTCCAGCTGTCGGAAGGTATCGTTTTCTTCACGGGTCTGGAAATTGATGTTGGCCAGCGCATCGATTTCGTTCATCACGATATCGATGTTGTCACATCCGATACCGGTGGAGGTCACCATGATGCGTTTGCCTTTGTAAGTTCCGGTAATGGTATGAAACTCACGGCTTTCCACTTCACATTCGCGTGTGTCGAAGTGGGAAGCCACGAGTGCCACGCGTCCGGGGTCGCCCACCAGGATGATTTTGTCGGCCAGGTGTTCCGGTTTCACGTGTAGATGGAATACAGAACCGTCTTCATTGATGATCAGTTCTGAAGGGGGAAAATACTTTTTCATAAGCGTAATGGTTGTTAGAATCAAAACTGCTTTTCAAATAGAATCATATTTCTCAACTGCTTTTTCGAAGGTCGCCTGTACAGCGCTGAATTGCTTCGGCTTGAAATCTTACTCGGTTATTTATTTGCTTAACGGCTGATTGTTGTCGTCCGTAACAGGCCGGGCAATGCTGCTCCGCATGTCGGTGTCGGCCTGGATGTTCTTCATCCGGTAGTAGTCCATGATACCGAGGTTGCCGCTCCGGAAGGCGTCGGCCATGGCTTTCGGCACTTCGGCTTCGGCCTGTATCACGTTGGCGCGGGCTTCTTCGGCCTTGGCTTTCATTTCCTGTTCCAGAGCTACGGCCATGGCACGGCGTTCTTCTGCCTTGGCCTGCGCGATGTTCTTGTCGGCGTTGGCCTGGTCAATCTGCAGGGAGGCACCGATGTTACGGCCGATGTCGATGTCGGCTATATCGATGGAAAGGATTTCGAATGCGGTACCGGCATCCAGTCCCTTGCGCAGCACGAGCTTGGAGATGGAATCGGGATTTTCGAGTACCGACTTGTGGTTCTCGGAAGAACCGATGGAGGAGACGATGCCTTCGCCTACACGGGCCAGTACGGTATCTTCACCGGCACCGCCCACCAGTTGGCGGATATTGGCGCGTACGGTTACACGGGCCTTGGCTATCAACTGGATACCGTCCTTGGCCACAGCGGTGACGGGAGGCGTATCAATCACTTTCGGGTTGACCGACATCTGCACGGCTTCGAACACGTCGCGTCCGGCCAGGTCGATGCTGGTTGCCATCTTGAAAGAGAGTTCGATGTTGGCTTTGGAGGCCGATACCAGGGCATGTACCACTTTCTCTACATGTCCGCCGGCCATATAGTGTGCTTCCAGATCGTCGCGGGTAATGTTGCTCAGTCCGGCCTTGTGGGCCTCGATCATGGCCGGTACAATGGTGTAGGGCGGAACCTTACGGATACGCATCAGGAAGAGCTGTATCAGCGAAATCTTTACGCCCGATACCTTGGCCGAGAGCCAGAGGAAGAAGGGTACGTAATGGAAGAAGATGACCAGGATGATGATGACGGCTACGGCCGCCAGCACGATGGGGAAGAGGTTGATTTCGTATTCCATAGTTCGTTATGGTTTAAAGTTAATACATTCTGTTTGTGGATTTACAGGGGAGGGTACAGGTCATGCCTGCGTGCGTTTCACGTAGACTACCCCGTTGTTGATGCGGCTGATTTCGATACGGCTGTGCTCATCGATAAAGCCGTCGGCCGACTGCACTTCGATGATGTGACCGTTGATTTCGGCATTCCCGATGAGGGTGAGGCGGGTGATGGCCGTCCCTTGGTCGCCTACCTGCAGGTTGGAGCCTTCCAGCGGATCGGGCCGGTAGTCGAGGGTCTTCTTCAGCGACAGGCGGTCTACCGTTTTGGAGCGCATGAACCAGACGGTTACGCCTACTACTCCCACAGCCGCTACGGCCAGGGTGATGAATCCTGCCTGCATACCCATGTTGGTGAATGCAAAATATACGGCATAGATGAGGCTGGCAGCCGATGCGAGTCCTGCCAGGCTGATACCCGGAATGAGGAATACTTCTACGATGAAGAACAGGAGTCCGGCAAGGATCAGTCCTGCGATAATCAGTGTTCCCATGGTGATAGGCTTTATGTGTTTCTATTTGATTTTCTGCAGTTCGGTATTGCGGATGTCTTTGGCCATTCGGGCAAGTCCTTCCTGCATTTCCCTGACACGTTTCTCCTTGTCGAGGATACCCGGTGCCAGCTGTGCCTTTCCGTCGGCATTGCTTTTGCTGTAGTCGGTACGGAGCTTGTCCAGCGATGTTTCCAGTTCGGCCAGGTCTTTTCCGGTCTGCCGGTATTGCTGGAACATTTCACGGGCTTCTCCGGAACGGAAGTCCTCCAGTGTATGGTAGATGTGCGTGTCATTGATGACAAAACGGAAATCTCCCTTGCTCCGCTGCTGTTCCTCTCCTGCATACTTCACCTGTGCCAGCTGCTGCTTGCCCAGACGGAGTTTGTCCTTGTCGGTCCAGGTGGAGCTGATGGAGCGCAGACTGGCGTCGGCTATGATGGCCTGCAGATCGGTATTTTCATAATCGTACGTTTCTTTGCTCTCGTTCGGGACGAATACATAGACACAGACTTTGCCTTCGGGCTGGAAGCGGTCGGAAGCGAACCACCCCAGGTTATGCACATCGTCTATGGCATACATATAGTCGTTATAGGGCGAGTTGAACGGCATGCCCATGTTGTCGGGACGGAAGTAGCTGTTGCTTTCCGAATCATACCGGGTGACGAAAATGTCGTATCCTCCGAGGCTTTCCTTACCCTTGGCGGCATAATAGAGCGTGATGCCGTCGGATGCCACGAACGGATAGTTCAGGTCGGTACCTTCTTCGGTAATTCCTCCCTTGAGCGGTTCGGGAGTACTCCACCGGTCTATCAGTCTGATGCTGGAATAAAGGGCTGTTCCGTCGCCGGATGTCTGGGTGATGATTTTCTTGTCGTCCATCTCATTGGTGTAGCTGGTAGTGACGCCGTCCTCGTTCATGCTTACGGTTCCTGCCTGGCTGCCCAGTTTGAATGCGGTAAGGAACTGGTCCTTGTCGACCACGAAACTGTCTACCACCACCACCTTTTCGGTACCTTTCAGCATGCGGTCGCCCAGACGTGAACGTTCCATTTCCTCTTCTCCCAGTATGGGATCTTCCTTTTTCTTTTCGCGCATCGATATGTACAGCTCGAGGTTTTCCATGGCATCTTCGAAGCGGTACATGTCATTATAGAGTCGGGCTACGTAGAGGTAGGCGTTGATGACACGCCGTTTGGCACTCATCTGGAGGTAGGGAAGGGCCTCTTCCCTGGCTCCAGTCTCGTAACAGCAGGCACCGTACCAGAAATTGTAGTTGGCGTTGCTCGGAGCCTGTTTTACCAGTTTTTGGAATACGGGTTTGGCCTTGGCGAACTCTCCTTCGAGAAACCAGTCCTTGGCCTGTTGCAATGTTTGTGTAAAGGCGGTCCCTGTACAGCACAGGGCCATCAGTGCCAGCGCATATTTCTTGTTCATGATTTTTCGTGTTGTCAATTAAGTGTTTTTCAAAAATACAAGTTTCTTTTGAATTTCGGCCGTTTTCGTCCATTCTATTTTTCAATTTCTTTCCCGAATCGGTTTTTTGATGTAATTTTGCGTCGTTTTTGATGGACCGTTATGGGAAAACTGACTGAAGAGGATAAACTGATGCGCCGTATCGCGAAACGTTTCAACAAGGGCGTCGTGCAGTACGGACTGATTGAAGAGGGCGACAGGATTCTGGTTGGACTGTCGGGTGGAAAGGACTCGCTGGCGTTGCTGGAACTCTTGGCCAACCGTTCACGTATATACAAGCCTCGCTTTTCGGTGGTGGCGGCGCATGTGGTGATGACAAATATCCCCTACAAGTCGGATATGGATTACCTGAAAGAGTATGCCGAGGGACTTGGAGTGCCTTTCGTGCGGTATGAAACGTCGTTCGACCCGTCGACCGACACCCGCAAGTCGCCGTGTTTCCTCTGCTCGTGGAACCGTCGCAAGGCTCTGTTTACCGTAGCCAAGGAACAGGGGTGCAACAAGATTGCGCTGGGCCACCACATGGATGATATTCTGGAGACCTTGCTGATGAACATGACTTTCCAGGGAGCATTCAGCACGATGCCGCCCAAGCTGGTGATGCGTAAGTTCGACATGACGATTATCCGCCCGATGTGTCTGGTGCATGAAGCCGACCTGCTGGAGATGGCTGCCGTGCGCGGATACCGGAAACAGATCAAGAACTGTCCGTATGAGACGGATTCACACCGTTCGGACATGAAGGAGGTGCTGTACAGACTGGAGGAAATGAATCCTGAGGCACGATACAGCCTGTGGGGGAGCATGAACAACATTCAGACCGACCTGCTGCCGGAGGAGGCGGAAGGTACGGGCGACAGGAATTGACGGAATTAACAGAGAACCTGAAACTAAAATAGGAGTAGAAGATATGTTTTCACAAGGAGTTTATTCGATTGTACTGCTGATCTTTTCAAACATCTTCATGACGTTTGCGTGGTACGGTCATTTGAAAATGCGTGAAGAATTCAGCTGGTTTGCGGCATTGCCGCTGATAGGTGTCATCGCTTTCAGCTGGGCCATCGCTTTCTTTGAGTATTGCCTGCAGGTGCCGGCAAACCGTCTGGGATTCAAGGACAGCGGAGGTCCGTTCGACATCATGCAGCTCAAGGTTATCCAGGAAGTCATTACCTTGACCGTGTTTACCGTTTTCTCGATGATTGCCTTCAAGATGGAGTTGAAATGGAATCATCTGGCAGCCTTTTTCTGCCTGATTCTGGCGGTCTATTTCGTGTTCAAGAAATGACGGATGAATTCGGCTTGTCCTTTTCCGGAAATGACTTGACGTTTTTCGGAAAAGAACAAGTCAAACTGATAAAAAAGCCAAGGCGTTTCCGATGAAAGTTCAAGTTCTTTCATGGAAACGCCTTGGCCTTTTTTCTTGGGGCCCGGATAGCGGATCAGTTCTGTTTTTCCTTGTATTGCCGTATCTGTTTTTCGAGGTCGTACACGCTGTTCTGCAAACCTCTTTCCTGTTCTCTTCTGAGTTGTTGCTGGCGTCGGATGGAATCTTCGGCCATCCGTTGGCGGATGTAGTAGGTAAAGCGTGAAACTCCTTCCTCGGGCTCTTTCTTTTCCTGCTTCTCCTGTGGCTTCTTTCCGGTTTCCGTTTTTGCCGGGGCTTTCTGGCGTGCAGAGGCTGTAGAGTCCTGTTCTCCGGTCCGGTAGACGGGAAGCAGAGGCTGTACGGGGAACTGGTTGTGCAATACAGGAGCTTCACTCATATCGATGCCGGACGACGTATAGCTGTTGGCGGCAGCAAATGTAGAGTCGGCCGCTATGCTGTCACGCCGGCTCAAGACAATCCCTTCCTTGCGGAAGTAGGTCGGAAATTTGGCGCTGTCGGCAGCCGTAGGAATGTAGTTTTTATAGGTCTTCCAGGCATTGGCGTGTTTGCGGTTGTGTGCCAGCATCCTTCCTCTGGGCGTAAGGACATCGTACAAGAAACCGTTGATGTCGCCTGAGATGACAGCAGAACCTCCGGAGCCCATCCCGTTGCTGATCCGGTCATACATAGGACCCGGACTGGCCGGAAGCGAATGACCGTAATTCTCGTCCAACGCCGGACGGAACGGGTTGAGTGTCCAGTAGATTTTCCATTCCTTGTGTGGATTGGGGAGCACGTCGTAAACCGGATTTTCACCGAATTTGGTCCAGATGGTATATGGCTCGGGGCGTATCCATGCTTCAGGACTTTTTACCCGGGTGCTGTCGGTCAGACTGCGCGGCATGGATAGGTCTTTCTTGAATTTCATCCAGCTTTTGTCGATGGGGGCCTCCAGCATGCGGGGGGCCTTGTCGTCGGGTTGTGCCGAGAAGTCAAACTGGATCATGCGTACGGCTTCATCGTTGAGCTTCAGCTCCTTTTCTTCCTTCGTGTTCTGCGCGGCGGCCGGAATTCCACCGCACAGCAGCAGGAGTGTAACGCCGCTGATTGTAATTCTGTGTCTGTTCATTGTGTCTGTGTGTTAGAGTCCTTTCACCCTTCCTCCCTGCATCCAGTATTTCTTGTAGTAAGGTTCGTTCAGGCTGCTTACGATGACGCCCGCGTTGCTGGCGTGGATGAACTTGTTGTCCTTGAGGTAGATCCCTACATGGTTGGCGGTACGTTTGTTCCGTCCGTTATGGAAGAATACCAGATCGCCTTCCCTGAGGTTCCGTCTGGCTACCTTGCGGCAGTTCTTTTTCCGCTGCTTTTCGGAACTCCGCTGCAATTTCTTGCGGTAGACGGTCTTGTAGATGTTGCAGGTCAGTCCCGAGCAGTCCACTCCCTTCCGGGTGTTTCCTCCTGTCCGGTACGGCACACCGATCCATTTCGACGACTCGATGTAGAGCTTGTGGTTGTCGTCCTGGTCGATATCCATTTCAAGCCGTATGGCAGCCTGTGCCAGTGCCTGATAGTCGTACCGGGGGGCACGTGTACCGCACGATGACAAGGCCAGCGTAAAGAGTGTGCCGATAAGGAGAAGGATGCCTGATATGTATTTTTGTCTGTGCATATGCGCTGTTTCTATAGCTATATAAAAACAAATATATAGAAAATGATGGAAGGGGGGACGGGTAACCGGTTGAAATTTCAATAAATTAAACATCCGGACCTGTATGGACGTTTTTTTAATCTTTATTTAATGAAATTCCCTCTAAGGGTATCAGGGAGCAACATTCCTGTATATCCATAGAGGGAATCCGGTTGTCAAAACCGGGTTAAATTTCAGTTTGAACCGTGCATACGGCCTGCCTTTTTTATTCCTGTATCTCGAAATAGGTTTCGAGTTCCTTTTCGGCGTTTCCGTCTACGTTCCCGATGTCACGGATAATCTTTCCGTGCTCAAGCAGAATGATGTGCGAGCTGATGTCGACGGTATGGTTCAGGTTGTGGCTCGAAACGAGGATGGTAGCTCCGGTCTGTCCATGGTATTCGCGGAGCAGGTGTTTCAAGGCCGACTGCGAGCTGGGATCGAGGAAGTTGAAGGGCTCGTCCAGGACCAGCAGTTGCGGACGGTTGAGCAGGGCTGCCAGAATTCCCACTTTCTGCTTGTTTCCGGCCGATAGGTTGCGGATCAGTTTCTTCTGCCCCAGAATCTCGCCGTTCATGAACCGGCTGTAGGGCTCCAGGCGTGTGTCCACTTCGTCCTTGCCCAGGCTGCACATCTTTCCTACAAAGTAGAAGTATTCTTCGGGAGTGAGGTAGTCTATCAGGAAACTTTCGTCCATGTAGGCTCCCGTAATGTCTTTCCAGTCCTCACTCTGTGCCACTTCGGTATCACCTATCCGTACATGTCCGCTGTCGGCTTTCAGCAGATCGAGGATGAGGCGGAACAGGGTGGTCTTTCCGGCCCCGTTGTTGCCTACCAGACCGATGATTTCACCTCCTTTGATCACATAGCTGTCGATGTCGAGGGCTACGTGTGAGCCGTAGCATTTCTTGAGTTGTTCTATTGTTATGTCCATAATTCGAAGCTTTCGTTAGCGTGTATTTCTGAAGTTCTCCATGTTGCTGTAACGGCGTTTCATGAAGCGTACATAGATGTTGTATATCCAGTAGCGGTGTGTGAAGAATACCGCCAGTCCTATGACGATCATGACCGTATAGGCCGTATCCGGTTCGAACAGTACCGTCAGCAGCCGGTAGATGAGCAGGGGCACGATCATGGCTGCGATGGAAACGATCGACTGGTATTTGTTGGCATTCTGGCGTTTGCCCATCATACTTACGTTCAGCGGCATGGTCTTGTCGTTGTAGACTGCCATCTGCATGAGGCAGGCGAATACGGGTCCCATGGCGAAGCAGAGGTATCCCAGTGACATCAGCAGAGACATGGAACCCTTGATGACCGGTATCAGGCAGAGCAGGAACGGAATGACAAGGAAAATACACTGCAGGTAGTATTTGGCCCGCAGCATGTTATATACGGTTTCCCTGCGTACCATCAGGCCGTCTATGTAGTTCCCTTCGATGGCCATAATCTGGCTCAGTGTCATGATGCCGAACACAATGTAGCAGTAGAGGCACATGAAATCGTTCATCAGGCTGTTCTCGCCGTAAATGTTGAAGGTGAGGAAGGCCGCGAACATACATACACATACCATCAGCATCCAGAACTGGCTTTTCGGTGATTTGTTGCGGAATATCATCTTCAGCTCCAGACGCATGTACTCGCCCACGTTCCCGTAACGGTCGAAGAAGCTGTAGCTGCTGATATGCTTGACACCTGTATCGTCCTTGCGCGAAAGTTCGTTGTGGATGAGCCGGAGCTGTACCCGGTAATTGATGAAACCCATAACGGCTATGGCCGCAAGTTCGCCCAGATAGGCCAGCGGGTTCCACAGGATGAAGGCTTCACCCAGGTTCATGGTAAAGGTGCTGAGCCATCCCTTTTCGGGCAGAAACTCAATGAGCGCCAATATGCCGTAGACCGGTACGATAATCAGGATATTGAGAAACTTCTGGCGTACCAGAACCTTGACCAGCATACTCCAGTAGCTGTTCAGTACCATCAGGAGCCAGATGCCGAGGCAGTAGCCCAGCACCCCTGTAAGTCCGTACAGCCGGGTAACGGTTATCAGTCCGAAAGGAACAAAGAAGAACAGCCAGAAGAAATTGAATCCGCCCAGTCCGGATTCGACTAGAAGAACGCTCATCACTTTCCGTCGGGGTACCGGAAGCAGCAGGAAGGGCTTTATGGCCTGTACCGGGGTGGGGAAGAGGAAGCGTATCAGGAAATCAAGGACAAGAAATACAATCAGTCCTTTGTCGAGCACATGGTATGGCTCCATATTGGGGAAACCATCCATAAACGCAAAGGACAGCATAACCCCGAAGAAAATGAGGTATGCTGCCCAGAATGCGATCATCAGATACACCAGAAACTTGGCAAAGCGGTTCTTTTCGAACATCGGACTTCGCTTTGCGTCGAGTTTCTGGAGTTTTCGGATATCATTATATAGCATAATCGGAATATATCGGATAAATATGCCGCGATCAGTTGTCGCCGGACGTCATGCTGACTTCAATGTCGTTACCCTGTGAGAAGATTGTTTTGGCAAACTTCTGCAGGTCGGCACCGGTTATTGTACTTACGAAATTGGCATAGCCGGTCACACGGTCATCGTCGGCCCAGTAATAGTTGTAGAGTGCTCCCATCCAGTAGGCGTTTTCCTTCTGGTTCTGTTCGTTGCTCTTTAGCATGTACTCTTTCACCTTCTTCAGGTTCTCGGCGTCGGGACCTTTCTCGATGAAGTCGCTGATACCCTTGTTGACGAGGTCCACCATCTTGCTGCGTCGGGCCGGATCGGTATCGAAGTAGATCTGGATGATGGCTTCCGATGTAGGATATTTGTTCAGGCTTCCGCGCACGCTCACGCCGTATGAGGCTCCTTCCTGTTCACGAACGGTGTCGGTGTAGGTCATGGTGAGTAGCTGCCCGATCATGCTTGTCATCAGCTGGTTCTGGAGGTTGTAGTCGCATTTGGCTGTGCGCACAAGGACTACGGTCGCCTTTTCCGTTTCGAGGTCTTTGTGGAAGACGTTCCTATACTGGCCTTTGCGAAGTTCCATGCGGTCATGGAAAGTCTCCTTGCGGTTGATTGACGGCAAGGATCCCAGGTAGGTTTCGATAAGCGGAGTGGCGGTTGCCGGGTCGATGTTCCCTACAAAGATGAAAGTAAAGTCGCTTGCATCCTTGAACCGGTCCTTATAGAGCTCCATTACCTTCTGGTAGTCAATCCGGTCAATCATGTCGGCTTTGAGGCGCATGGCACGCGGGTTGTCACCATAGAGGGCTTTGTTGAGCGAGTCGGTCAGTGCCACCTGCGGATTGGCCTCCAGGTTGGCAAGCTGGGCTTTCATACGGCTCTTGAACGAGTCGAAGGCTGCCTGGTCTGTACGTGGGGCGGTAAAGAGCAGGTAAGTGAGCTGCAGCATGGTTTCCAGGTCTTTCGGAGCGCAGGAACCGTTGACTGCTTCGGTGAGTGTGCGTACGGAAGATTCGGCCGAAACCACTTTACCGGCCAGGACTTTCGGCAGCTCGATGGCGCTGAAGTTACCCAGACCGCCCAATGCTACCACCTGGTCTATCATCTTGAACTGGAGGGCATCCTTCCCGTCGAAGACAGATGTACCTCCGTTGCTGAATGACTGCATACGGATCTCGTCGGCCTTGAAATCGGTCTGTTTCAGGATGACATGTACGCCGTTGCTCAACGTAAGCACCGTCGATCCGTACATGCCGGGTTCAGTCTTTACCACTTTTCCCGGCTGGGGAGTTTCTTTCAGAAGCGGTTCATCGGATACTTTGTCTACATACGGTTCGATCTTTTCGGCTTTCACGTCGGCCAGTACTTTCTTGATATCGGCCTCGGTAGGATATTTCATGTCCGGTTTGTCGGGGCAGAAAAGAGCTACCACAATGTTACTGTCGTTCACCATTCCCTTGAAAAGCTGGTTCACCTGGTCCAGAGGGATGTTCGGGACTATCTGGCTCATCAGGGTATACTCGTCTTCCACGCTCGGTATCGGTTCCGCATCGATGAAGTTACGTACATACTGTTCTACGAACTGTTCGTTCTTCATGTTGTTGCGCTCATTGTAAGCTTTTTCCAGCATACTCAGGTAGTCGGCCTTTGCACGTGCATATTCGCCCGCTGTAAAGCCGAACCGGGTGGCACGCTCGAATTCACGCATCAGGGCAGCCAGTCCGCTCTCTATTGCATTTTCCTTGCATACGGCAGCACCCTGATAAGCCTTCTTGGTCTTTGACAGAATGAAGTCGCCGTCGGCCACACCGGCACCTATGAAGGGCGGGTTGGCACTTTGGGTCAGTTCTTCCAGGCGGGCGTTCATCATGCTTTCGGTCATGCCCAGCATGAAATTATATACCAGGTAGCCCACGTTGTTCTTCATTTCGTTGGGGAATGCGTCGTGCTTGTGGAACACGGCTACCTGTGCAACCTGCTGTTCCTTGTCCTTGGCTATGGCTATGATGGGTTCCTTGTTGTCGGGTACAGGGAAGTACTCGCGTGTAGCAGGGTTTTCAGGCATCTTGATCGGGCCGAACAGGTTTTTGATCTTGGCTTCCACGGCATCTACATCGATGTCGCCTACCACGATGATTCCCTGCTGGTCGGGGCGATACCATTTTTCATAGTAGTCGCGCAGAGCCTGGTATGGGAAATTGTCCACCACTTCCATCGTGCCGATAGGCAGGCGGTACGCATATCGGCTGCCTGCGAACATTACGGGGAAGAGTGTTTCGTACATACGCATCATGGCTCCTGTACGGGTACGCCATTCTTCATGGATGACTCCACGTTCCTTGTCTATTTCTTTTGGAGCCAGTGTCAGGTCGTCTGCCCAGTCGTGCAATATCAGCAGACAGGAGTCGATGATCCCGTCGCGTATCACAGGAACGTCCGAAATGTTGTACACGGTTTCGTCTACCGCAGTATAGGCATTGAGGTTGGTCCCGAATTTCACACCGATGGATTCCAGGTATTCACGGAGCGTGTTGTCCGGAAAATGGGTCGTTCCGTTGAAACACATGTGTTCCAGGAAGTGGGCCAGTCCGCGCTGGTTGTCTTCTTCCAGGATGGAGCCTACCTTTTGGGCTATATAGAAATCGGCCTGTTTTTCCGGCCGTGTGTTGTGGCGGATATAATAGGTCATACCGTTGTCCAGTCGGCCTATCCTTACAGCCGGATCGGTCGGTACCGGTGGCAGCTGTTGTGCCGCTGCCGTTGTGAATCCGCTTATCATCACAACGGCAACAAGGGCTTTTCTGAATATTTTTCTCATGATTTCAGTTTTAGGTGTCTTGGGGCTTAGAGCAGGTTGTTGGCCGACAGGTATCGTTCGGCTTCTATGGCAGCCTTGCATCCGCTACCGGCAGCTGTGATGGCCTGACGGTAATGAGGGTCGGCTACGTCACCGGCGGCAAACACACCCGGGATAGCGGTACATGGAGTAGAGCCTTCGGTAAGGATATAACCTGTTTCGTCTGTCTTTACCCATGGCTTGAAAATGTCGGAATTAGGT
>ULQU01022601.1_pt1 | contig 15867 bp, 13 predicted proteins | sample 1954841 | NCBI WGS metagenome assembly ULQU01 (sample SAMEA4835664, study PRJEB28245) | human gut metagenome | biome: gut microbiome; material: fecal sample | place: Denmark | collected 2008
TGCAGGCCAAACCAAAAGTGTCCCGGATAAATCACTACGGCAATTAATGTAGCCCCGTATGCTTTCACAAAGTAATCCTGTGGTTTTGATTCATATTTATCCCGCATGGCAGCCGAGAAACAAGCCAACTCTTCCGGGGTAAAAGGATGTTTTTCATAATCTTCCCAGATCTTGGTACGCCAACGGTAAATGATAGCAGTTTCCAGTTGGCGCATCAGATCATCCGGATTGTGGAACTTAGATTCAGACAGCTTTTTTAATGATGAGGCCTTCAGGAAGTTTTTCATAAATTCTCCGATCGCTTCTTGGGTGGCTTCAACAGCTTTCTTAGAACCTATGTCACTCCGAAAATAATTGTTCCCACCATGCCCGTCACTGACTATTGCCACGGCATACCGGTCTTCTTCTCGGCAACGGGCAAAAGCGGCGTCCTGGCATACCTTACCCGTTTTCTTATGCGATTCTCCTTGATGGCATGAGCAAAACGCCAATAGACCTTTTTTTCTCTGTTTAGTTGAATTCATCTAAATCTACATCTTCTACATTTTGCGTATCAACAAAATTTTTAACCTGCGAAATTACCTTCTCTTGTTTCGTTGTGTCTTCTACACCACTGCTTTTACTGTTTACTTGAGTAGAAGTAACACTCACAAAACGGATGAATGCTTTCAACATGGCCCGGTTATGCACTTCTACAACCGACTCGCTATTCCCTGTAAAATCGGTCAATACGTTTTTATCCGCATCGTTTCCGATGGCTATGGCTATCTTAATGGCATGTTTGAACCAATTGTTCTTTTTAATCTCTTCTAATGCATCTTTATAAGCATCTGTTGGTCCGCCATCTGAAAGCAGAATTATCACTGGGGCAAAAGAACCCGCTGCCTCTTGTAAAAATTGGGATTTTGAAAGTTTCTGATTCAATTCTTTTAAGGCAGAACCCAAACTCGTCAAACCTCCGGCCTGCAAATCATTCCACTGGAAATCTTCTGAATCAATGGGCTGTGGATAAAGCCAATTGACATCCGTATCAAATTGCATGGCGGCAATCTTAATCGCTGCATCCGGATTACCAGACGACAAATCTTTCAGATCGGGAACTGTCTCCCGGATTGCATCATTAACCGACCCGATCTTTTCTCCCATCATACTTCCCGATGTATCTACAACAAAGAACAATACCATTGTTCTACGGGCAATCTTTACTCTTTCTGTATTCATGTTATTTTATAATTAGCGAATAGTTACATTTGTTCCATTTCCAAAAGCTATCTGATTGCCTACCAAAAGCGGGGCAAATTCATTGGGCGCAATCGGACGGGTATTACCACTTTTGGTAGTTAATATCCAAGTATCTGCTGTCTGATTGGATAAGGCAAACAAACCCGGAGTTTTTTTACTCTCAACAATCATACCTGTTTCCTTATTTAACAAAGGCTTGTTTTTATTGGTAATATATTGATAGATAGTTTTCCCTTTACAGACAGCCACTTCATATTCCCCGCTTTGAATAATAGGCGGACGCTGCAATACGTGATGACAATCCGGGCACGAAAAAGTGTTATTCTCCATATCCGTAAAAATTTCTCCACCACATGCAGGACAAACAATCAGTTCATGCCGCATCCGCAAGAGTACCTTCGTCAACCATTCCTTTTCGGTAATGCGCAAGTTCGGATTCATCAGGACTTTCTGGCTGAATTGCTCCTCAAACATTTTTCGGACGTAATCCGGGAATTGGTTCCACAACCCTATCACATTGACATGAATCCCGGGTACAGGGCGATTCTGATTATTATCAGGATCATAGATAAACAAAGGGGATGTCCCATAAAACTTTTTTTCATGTTTTTCCGTCATACATGGACAATTGGCAACCAATGCGCCTTCCAACGGATGATTGTTGAAGAACAAGAGGAACAGAATTACGGCCAGCGAAAAACGGTCCGATTGTGCATCCGGTTGCTTTTCTTTCCGGACAATCTCGGGTGCCATATAGCGGCATTTCCCCAAAATGCCGGTATTGGTTCCATACGGAGCGATGTTATCATTATCACAAATAAGCAAATCCCCATTTTCGGGATTGATAAAAAAGTTTCCGTCATTCAAATCCTGATAGCTGTATCCCGCATTGTGCAACTTGCGGAAGCTGGAGCAAATCTTAATACCGGCCTCAATCATGGCAGAGACGGTTTTAAACTGTACTTTGGCTAATAAAAAATCGCTAAACTCTTTATAGCAAGTGTCTCGCAATTCCATCAAATAGCCATAACACCCGTTTTCGTCTTTGGCTGTCAAAAACAATGGCCAGAGGAAACAGGAAGAAGGTGATCCTTTCGCGATATTATTTTTCAGATTGTCATAAAACTCGGCCTTTCCCGGCTGATGATACCACTTCAAAGCATATTCTTTATGATTGAATACCACTTTATAAACCGTTCCCTGACCGCCTGTCCCCAATTCTTCCAAGATGGTAGCTTCTCCACCTGTGGCTATTTTTATTTGATCTCCCTGTTTTAGCATAATAGAATTTTTAATCATTACTATTCATACGGATTCCGGATGTATATCCTTTGTTCCTGTTTTTCTTGACAAAGATAATCGGAATAAATTTTTAAACACTCAAAAAGAGGATCTTATTAAACATCTATGGAGATTTATGGCTACAATTTTCAATCGTTCCACAAATGTTTTTTGTGCGGGGCTGCTGCCGGAGTTCTCGGACGATGCTTCCTGGAGCGCGGAAGCCTTGTCAGATACTCGGACGATGCTTCCTGGAGTGGGGAAGCCCTGTCGGACGCTCGGACGATGCTTCCTGAAGCGCGGAAGCCCTGTCAGACACTCGGACGATGCTTCCTGAAGCGCGGAAGCCCTGTCAGATACTCGGACGATACTTCCCGAGAAAAGGAAGCTCCGTCCGACGAAAAAATAAAATGATATGTTGCGATTTCATGGTGAACTTTATATATTTGTCTATGTTCAATTAAAAAAATGAGAGAACCATGAAGAAAGTAAAAAATTTTAGTCTCACCAATCTCCGTACAGAAGAAAATTTCGGGTTTCAAATGGATGTAAAAGCATTAGCAGAAAGTTTGCCTACGACAGGCGACTTGGATGCCGAAGGTTTGCCCGAAGCGTCGGTGGCAATCTTGACGGAAGCAGTAAACGGTCATACTGCTGCTGTGACCGCACTGGATGATGCCCTGAAAGACTCCGCTTCTGTGCCAAGCAGCACGTTGGCCGCCGAGGCAGAGCAAGGACGCGACGGGGCGTGGCGGGGATTGAATAATTATGTGAAAGCCATGACAGCTTACCCGGAAGGGACAGTGGCCGCCGAGGCACTGGCTGCCAAGGCGTTGATAGACAAGTATGGGGATCCCACCGATAAACCGCAAACGGAAGAGAGTGGTATCCTCCATAACCTGATTCAGGATCTTGAAAACGGTAAAGAAGGGTCTTTCCCGAATTTGCAAGTGGACGTTTGGCTAACAGATCTCAAAAACAAGAACCAGCGTTTCTTGGATTTTTCGAAAATGCGTACCGAAGAAGAGGCTGCTCGCCAGGTGGGTATCGTGAAAGAAAAAATCTTGTTGGTGAACGAGGCTTATCGCAAACTGATCGACACAGTCAATGCGATGGTCTTGCTCAATGGCGAAGCTAAGTTTGCTTCGTTTATCGACCAGATGAATATCCTGATCGACCGGCAAAAAACGGTATTGAAGGCACGTGCGACCAACAGTGCCAAGAAGAACGATGAGGGAGTGATCAAATTCTGATCCGGATTGATAGAGAAAAGGCTTTCAAATGAATGGGAAAACTCATTTGAAAGCCTTTTTTCTGTGCAGTCTTTATACTTCGTGTAATTTATCTGTCCATTTAGGCAATAACTTCTTGAATTTTTCAAGGGTTCCGGTAGGGATATTGATTTGTTGTAAATTTTCACATCTCCAGAAGGCTCTTTCTCCAATGCAAGTAACACTCGAGGGGATGGTGATTTCTCGCAAATTACTACAGTACGAAAAGGCATTGTCTCCTATACTCGTAACACCTGGAGACAGGGTGATTTCTCGCAAATTCATACAATCAAAAAAGGCTGCTTTTTTTATGTTTGTAACACTTGAAGGCAGGGTGATTTCTCGCAAATTTTCACAATGATAAAAGGCATCATCTCCTATGCCCGTAACTCCCGAAGGAAGTGTGATTTCTTGCAAATTACTACACCATTCAAAGACACCAACACCTATACTCGTAACACTGGAGGGAATGTTGATTTCTCGCAAATTCCAACAACTACTAAAGACTCTATCTCCTATGTTTGTAACACTCGGCGGCAGCTTGATTTCTTGCAAATTCCTACAATCACTAAAGGCATGATCTCTTATACTCGTAATGCTCGGCGGCAGGGCGATTTTTCGCAAATTCAAACAACCACAAAAGGTACTATTACCTATGCTCGTAACACTGGAGGGAATGTTGATTTCTCGCAAATTTGCACACCAGTAAAAGGTACTATTACCTATGTTCGTAACACCCGAAGGTAGGGTGATTTCTTTCAAATTTTCACAATGATAAAAGGCTTCATCTCCTATACTCGTAATACTCAGTGGTAGGGTGATTTTTTGCAAATTTTCACAATTTCTAAAGACCTCATTACCTATGCTCGTAACACTGGAGGGAATGTTGATTTCTTTCAAATTTGCACACCCCGCAAAGGTACTGTTTCCTATGCTAGTAACATTTGAAGGCATGGTGATTTTTTGCAAATTTTCACAATTTCTAAAGACCCCATTACCTATGCTCGTAACACTGGAGGGAATGTTGATTTCTTTCAAATTTGCACACCCCGCAAAGGCACTGTTACCTATGCTCGTAACACTGGAGGGTAGGATGATTTCTTTCAAATTTGCACACCCCGCAAAGGCACTGTTACCTATGCTCGTAACACTAGAGGGAATGTTGATTTCTCGCAAATTTTCACAACTGCTAAAGGCTCTGTTACCTATGCTAGTAATATTTGAAGGTATGTTGATTTCTTGTAAATTTTTACAACTACAAAAGACTCTATCTCCTATGCTCGTAACACTGGAAATGTTGATTTCTTTCAAATTTGTGCACCCTACAAAGGCACTGTTACCTATGCTCATAACACTGGAGGGCAGGATGATTTCTTTCAAATTTGCACACCCCGCAAAGGCACTGTTACCTATGCTCGTAACACTGGAGGGGATGGTGATTTCTTGCAAATTCCTACAACTGCCAAAGGTACTATTCCCTATACTCGTAACACCTGAAGGCAGGGTGATCTCTTGCAAATATTCGCAACACCGAAAGGCCTTATCACAAATTACAACTGTACCATCCAAGACACGATAATTACCACATAGACTTTCCGACGCACAAATCAACTTCTTTCGATCTGCACTGTACTTGACACCATATTCATCCACCCATTCTCCATCCTCTTCCGTGGCTTCTGTTGAAATAGGCTCTACCAATAGTAGGTTCATTCCATGAAGAAACACATCCAATACCTGACGGGCAAAAGCCTCTTCGTAAAAATTCGCCTCTTTAAATTGATAAACCAGGCGGTTATAAAAACCTTCCCGTTCTTGAATGGGCTTCAAGAAGATGGCATACAGCTGCTGGCTTACGGCATCTTCCATCACCATACGCCGGTACAAGCGTTTCAACCGTTCTTCGCCCGTATATAAATCAGCTATCAGATTGCTCAGCCGTTGCTTTTCCTGGTATATTGCTACGCCATAACAAGCAACAATATACTGCAAAACTTCTTCTATCGAGGATGAATCTTTTATCGTTGGCATATTCATAATCATTAGCTACCTCTTGTTTCTTACCTAAAGGCAAAAACAAAGATAAGAACTTTTTCCTTCCTTACATCCGTAAAATCAGGGGGATTCCCCCTCTTTATCGGCAAATATCTTTCACATCAATCTGCTGGAAGATGAGGTTCGCACCGCTGCCTTCGTAGACGACGCCGAGGGTTTGTTCGTCGATCGACGTGATGCAGGAATATCCGGCTCCGCCCCATTCGTCCAGTAAGATCCAGTACTTCTCGGGCCAGGTTTGGCCGTCGTCAAAGCTGAATTTGACGGTCAGCCGGTTGCGCTCGTTGTATGAATTGGGATTCATGAAGACTAACACCGACTTCGATTGCCCGTCTTTTATATAATGGTGCTTGTGGATAGAAGCCATGCAGGTTGGTTCCGTAAGTACGGCGTGCGACGTCGGGTGTTCTTTCCAGGTCTTGCCCAGGTCGGATGTAGTACAGATTCTCCGTCCGTTGGGAGAGATGACGCCGCGATTCCGGTTGTCGCGCATATTGAGCATGATGTCTCCGTTTTCAAGCTGGACAGCCATGCATTCGGTTGTATTGGAATAAGCCGGATTACTGGTTGTCCAGGTTTTCCCGCCATCCTGACTGTACGTGATATTGGAGAAAGGAAGGCCGTTCTTGTCCCGTCCTTGCGTAGGGAAGACCAATGTTCCGTCTTTTAAGGTAATGCCGTGTCCCGGTGCTGGTGCAAACAACCACCATTCCGGTTTTTTGGTGGTAGCGGTGATGTTGATAGGCTCGCTCCAGATTTTCCCGTCGTCTGTACTTTTCGTAATCAGGAACTGGGATGTTTCTTTGACTTCCAAACCTGGTTGTGAACCTTTCGCTTGCCATTGATGAATCCAGCGTGTGCTGTCTTGCGTCAGTCCTTCTACCCATTTCCCGGTATTACGGTCTAAAACACCATGCATCCACAAGCCGGCTACATATAAATCGCCGGTATTTTCATCTAACAGGATGCAGGCATCACTCACGCCGTTGTATTTTTCCGGAAGTCCGCCCCATTCATGTTGGTCGAGTATCCGTTGCATGGGTTGCCATGTTTGTCCGCCGTCTTCACTTCGGTTCAGGGCAATGTCGATATCTCCTTGCAAATCCCGTCCGGATTTCCAACGGGCATCGTAGATGGCTAGGAGCGTTCCGGCTTTGGAGGTGATCAATCCTGGAATGCGACTGGTATGTACGCCGTCTTGTCGGTGTTTCCGAAGGGCAATGCCCGTACGCAGTCCTTCTTGGAAAGAGCCTTGAACGGGATATGTCTTTCCGTTGATTGTAATTTCCGGACAGTTGACCAACACCCGATGCTGCAAAGAAGTTTCTTTCTTCAGCCGGACAGCCAGTCCATAATAGCTTGTATCTGCTTCTAAGGGAATATTCAATCGGAAAGCTCCGGTTGGAGACGAAACTTCCGAAAAGGCGATCAAATCAGCGGACTTAATCCGTCCGTTTTTCTGACAGGCATATAATGATATCTGTTCGATGTCACGCAAATCTGTCGTACCTGATAAGTCATACGCAAGGCTTGTCAGGCGCGTTTTCTCTCCCGGAGTCTGGATAATCTGTATATATCCAACCGGATTCACCGCTTCTCCGGCTAAAACCGGTACGGTGGCACGGAGAGAATGGGCCGTTATATTGGGGCAGACTTCAAATCGGAGAATAGCAGGTGTACGGACACCCGGCTTGATTTCTCCACTGGTGATATAATGTGTTTTTCCGTGTGATGCAAGGTTGGTAGTAACTGCAATCGGAGCTTCTGAGATGGCTGTTGTGCTCTGTGTATTCGTGATCGTATGGTAGGCTAAAACCTGATGACTGAACCCCGGATGTGTATCCGAACCAGGTATCAGTTTTTCAACGCCACCCAGGAAAAGGATATGATGACTGCCGACGGCAAGAGCTGTTCCTGCCATCACCGGAAATTCACCTGACAACTTTTTCCATTGTTTGAGACGGGGATTGTAAACGAATCCGTCGGTTAGCACTTCCATTGCTCCGTCCGGTTGATAATTCCGTCCGCTGAACAGATAGAAACAATCGTCTGAACCATTATTCTGTACGGCACTGACGGCATAACCCCGTGCTTTTCCCGGCCAGGATTCCAAGGTTTGCCATCCTTTTTCCGGCTGAGACAGATCGAGCATGAAGAAATGCGAAGTAGCCGCTTCCGGTTTCATTTGTTCTTGTCCGCCGGCCAGAAAGATTTTGTTTCCCAGTTTGGCTCCGGTCATATTCGCTAGCGGAACAGGCAATTTCGGCCAGTTCTTATCTATTTCTATTTTCTCGTTGTACATCCGGATGGCGAAAACTTCGCTATAACATTGCTTGGCATCGCATCCGCCAATACATAAAATACCATCTGTCAGCGGAATGGATACACCGTATGCCCGTGCAGAAGGCAAGGCTTCTTTTATTTCTTTCCAGGTAGATGAGGCATCGTTGAGATTCTTATAGTAGAGCGTATTCCACCATGTTTTCGTACCTCCATTCCAAGGAGTAGTATCCGGAAAGTTTGCACCGCCGGCAATGAACAGAAAATCGCCGATACATCCGGAAAAAGCTCCTGCCAATCCGGGATGAGGCTTCCCGTTGATGTCGGGAAGAGTGAGGGAAGAATCCCAACGGATGTTTTCTGTTGTTTGTATCGATGCCTGAGGATTTGCTAAAACGGATTGGCAAAATAAGAACAAGCAGGCTACGAACCAGCTGTGCATTTTTATGATTGGATTTGACATATACCTGAAAATTTAATAGATGAAGAATAAAGAACCGCAGAAATATTTATATAAACAAATCTGTTTTCTTTATTAACTTTCATTTACTATTCCGGCCCTAAATAAAAGGCTAATCTATTCTTTTTCTGTATGTGCTTTTGTTTTATGGAAGAATAGGTGAATTTTATTTTATTCGCCCACGCTGAATATATATTCGCCCCTAGTGAATACATATTCTCCGACGCAGAATATATGTTCGCCGTGGGCGAACAAAGATTTTGTAGTTAACAAATGAATTATAACACATGAAATTTGGAAAGAAAAATAAACCGGCAATTCGTTTTTCATTTCTAAAAGTTTATTACATTTGCAAACTATCATAGTATCATAAGTTTGGAACAGATGAAAAAGATTATTGGATTACTCATGTTGCTGGTAGCTTTTACGGCTTGTGAAGGACCAATGGGCCCCGAAGGTCCTATGGGTCCTGAAGGACCTGCCGGAAGTGGCGACGGTGTTGTTGAGGGGTGGAAGAATATTACTTTTACTGTAAAAAGTGAAGACTGGCAGTTGATCAACAATATGGACGGAGATCCGTATTATATGTATGAATTCCAATGGGACGAATTAACGGATTATGTCTATGAAGAAGGTATTGTCCTGGGATATTTGTTTACTCAGGTAGGAGATATTGAAACTATGACTCCGCTGCCTTATGTATTGCATCGGCAAGATGCTAAGGGAAATCAATGGACTGAAACTTATACGTATGATGTAAGTCCGGGTTATGTGGCTTTTTATGCAACATATAACGACTTCAAGGTACAGGAAAAACCTGCCACAATGGACTTCAGAGTTTCTATCCTGTGGTAAAAGGGTATGAGATAATACTACATGGAAGCACAGCAACAGCATAGCAGTATAATCAGCCGAACCGTTCTCGAATTATCTGATGAGGCTTCTTATCAGTCGCTGTTTCATAGCCGTCGTGATGAAGAGGCTTTGCCTTCGGGAGAGATGCTAAAACGCATTGTTGATTTATGTCGTGCTATTTTATTCCCCGGTTATTATGGTTCTGCCCGGATTAATAAACAGACAATCCGGTATCATTTGGGTGTATTGGTGGAAACACTGCATAGTTTGCTGGCGAAAGAGATTCATGCCGGGCTGTGTTTTGCCGAGACCTCGTGTGAAGCTTGTGCAGACCGGCTGGAGATAGAGGCTGTTGCGCTTTCAGAACAATTTATTGCTTCGCTGCCGCAGTTGCGTTATTTGTTGGCAACGGATGCCGAAGCTACTTACAATGGTGATCCTGCCGCACAGAATTTGGGAGAGGTTATTTTCTGTTACCCCGGATTCCGTGCCATTTGTAATTATCGTATCGCACACCAATTGGATCAGTTGGGTGTGCCTTATATTCCTCGAATCATAACAGAACTGGCTCATTCGGAAACGGGTATTGATATTCATCCGCGAGCCAGGATTGGGCATCACTTTTCGATCGACCATGGCACCGGAACGGTGATTGGCGAAACGAGTGTGATTGGTAATTATGTCCGTATTTTCCAGGGAGTAAGTTTGGCCGGAGAAAAGTTCCCTCCGGATGAGAATGGCAATGCGATTCGCGGTGTTGACCGGCATCCGATCGTAGGAGACCATGTAACTATCTATTCGAATGCAACGTTGTTGGGACATATTCATGTGGGCGACGGAGCAACGATCTTTGGTAATGTGTGGTTAACCCGGGATGTGGCGGCTGGCGAGTCGGTATATCAACAGAGTTGACAAATCATAAGTGAACGGGAAACAAGATAATATTAGTTTAACAATATAACAGATTAACAACAACATGGCAGTGGCTCTTCAAGTCAAGAGTCCTGTTAGCCAATTTAAGTAATAAAATGGGAGAGACATTTGAAATGGTGGCCAAAACCCTGTATGGGTTGGAAGAGATATTGGCCGGCGAATTATTAGCTTTGGGTGCCAACGATTTGCAGATAGGCCGCCGTATGGTTTCGTTTACGGGCGACAAGGCTTTATTGTATAAGGCGAACTTCTATTGTCGCACGGCTTTGCGTATTTTGAAACCAATCTATCACTTCAAAGCAAAAGATGCCGATACGGTGTATAAGGAAGTGATGAAAGTTGAATGGGAAAAATATCTGACGCTGGATAAGACTTTTGCCATCGACTCTGTGATCTATTCGGAAGATTTCAACCATTCTAAATTTGTTGCCTATCGAACGAAAGATGCTATTGTGGATTATTTTATCGAGAAGTTCCATAAACGTCCGTCGGTTCGTGTGAACAATCCGGACTTATACATTAATATACATATATCACATAACGACTGTACCTTGTCGATCGACAGCTCGGGTGAAAGTCTGCACAAACGCGGTTATCGGGTGGATCAGACGGAGGCTCCGCTGAATGAAGTGCTGGCTGCCGGCATGATCCTGAAGACAGGATGGAAAGGCGAATCGAATTTCGTAGATCCGATGTGTGGTTCGGGTACACTGCTGATCGAGGCTGCCATGATTGCCCTGAACATTGCGCCGGGTATTCACCGCAAGGAGTTTGCTTTCCAGAAATGGGTAGATTATGATGCCGATTTGTTCGATCAGATTTATAACGATGACAGCCAGGAACGCGAATTTACGTTCAAGTGTTATGGTTCGGATATCTCACAGCAGGCAATCGATATTGCCCGCGAAAATATCCGCAGTGCCGGTCTGATGAAATATGTGGAATTGGAAACCAAACCGTTCCAGCAATATACAGAAGCGCCGCAGCCGGGTATTCTGGTAACGAATCCTCCGTATGGCGAACGTATTTCCAGTCGGGATTTGCTGGGCTTGTACAATATGATTGGTGAACGATTGAAACATGTGTTCATGGGATATCGGGCATGGATCTTGAGTTATAAGGAAGAATGTTTCGACAAGATCGGCTTGCATCCGTCTGAAAAGATCAAATTGATGAATGGTTCGCTGAGTTGTGAATACCGTTGCTATGAAATGTTTGAGGGAACCAAGAAGGAATTCAAGGCCAATCAGGCAGAAGAAAAGAAACAAGGTAATAACAGCCAGCGCGAACATAAGCAGACAGATTTCAAACATAAGAAAGTAGATCGTCCGGAACGTCGTTTTGCTGCGGCTCATCGGGATGAAGATGAGGATTATGGCAATCGGTACAGTGAAAAACGTCCGGCGAAGATGCGCTATCGGGATAACAGTGACCGGAAACGGTTGGATAAGAAATCGTCGTTCGGTGGTAAAAAGAAAGGACGTTTCTATGAAGATTAAGTATTGGCTTATCGGACTTCTTTTTCTTCCTATGGCATTGATGGCGCAGCAAAAGGATTTGACTTTGCAGGATCTGATCCCGGGAGGGAAGAACTATGCCAAGTTTGTTCCGAAGAGTTTGGCACAGTTGCAGTGGAATGGTGATGCTTATCTGTATGCAAAAGGAGATACGGTTTGGACAGGAGAGGCACCGAAATGGAAAAAGTCGGTGTTACTGACGAAGGCTGGATTGAATGAAGCACTCGAAGCAGCCGGACAGAAAAAGGTTGGTTCGTTGCCTTATTTCTCTGTTCCTTATGCAGGACAATCTTTGTTGTCGTTTATGGCTAATCAGCATTTGTTCCATTATAATTATGCAGAGAAGAAGATTGTAGCGGATTATGCCTTGCAGCCGGGTTGGTCGAATTATGATTTCTGTCCGGAAAACCGGTATCTGGCATTTACGGAAGGAAATAATCTGAAGATCCTTTCTCCGGAGAATCAGGTGACTGACGTGACGAACGAGACGACCGATGGTATCGTCTGCGGACAGTCGGTTCATCAGAATGAATTTGGTATCCATAAAGGTATCTTCTGGTCGCCTAAAGGTTCAGCCTTGGCTTTCTACCGGATGGACGAAAGTATGGTAACGGAATATCCGATTGTCAATATCGACGCACGTTGTGCCAAAGTAGAGCCGCGCCGTTATCCGATGGCAGGTATGAAGAGTCATCATGTGACGGTAGGCGTCTATCAGTTGGAAACCGGAAAGACAATCTGGTTGAAAACGGGTACGCCAAAGGAAAAATTCCTGACGAATATTTCTTGGAGTCCGGATGAACAACATATTTATATAGCGGAATTGAACCGGGAACAGAATGAGATGAACCTGGTTTGCTATTCGGCAGTAACAGGACAGAAAGAAGGTGTCTTGTTCACGGAAAAGGATAAGCATTATGTAGAACCGCAGCATTCGTTGCTTTTCTTGCCGAATCAGCCGGATCAGTTTATCTGGCAGAGCGAACGGGATGGTTATAATCATCTGTATTTATACAATACGAAAGGTGAGTTGCTGAAACAACTGACGAAAGGAGATTGGGTTGTCATGGGCGTCCTGGGTTTTGATGAAAAAGGAGAGAACCTGTTTATCTCTTCTACTCAGCCTTCTCCGATCAGTTCTTTCGGACCAGATCATGGACCGTTGAGCGTAAAAACGTGGTCATTAAACCTGAAGAAAGGTAAATCAACTTGTCTGGCCAAGGATGCAGTGTTGACAGGAGTACATAATACGCAGTTGAGTGGTTCGAGTAAGTATTTGCTGGATAATTATTCATCTTGGGATATCCCGCGTAAGATCGTATTGGTTGATACGAAGAAGGAAAAAGAGATAACGACTTTGCTGACGGCCGAAAATCCGTATAAGGATTATGAGATGCCGGAAGTGGAACGCGGAACGATCAAAGCTGCCGACGGTGTGACCGACTTGAATTATTTCCTGGTGAAGCCGTTGCATATGGATTCTACGAAAAAGTATCCTACTATTATATATGTATATGGCGGACCTCATGCACAATTGGTAACCGGAGGTTGGATGGGCGGCGTCAGCGGCTGGGACATTTATATGGCTCGTCGCGGATATGTGGTCTTTACCGTAGATAATAGAGGTTCGGCAAATCGCGGACATGCATTTGAAAGTGTTATCCATCGTCAGCTGGGTGTCAATGAAATGGCCGATCAGTTGAAAGGTGTGGAATTCCTGAAGTCGAAACCGTATGCGGATGCTGACCGGATTGGTGTTCATGGCTGGAGCTTTGGTGGATTTATGACAACGAACCTGATGTGTTCTTATCCGGATGTATTTAAGGTTGGTGTTGCCGGTGGTCCGGTAATCGACTGGAGTAATTATGAAATCATGTATGGTGAACGTTATATGGATAAGCCGCAGGAAAATCCGGATGGTTATAAGAACTCCAATCTGAAGTTAAAAGCCAAGAACTTGAAAGGACATTTGCTTCTGATTCATGGAGATATTGATCCGGTAGTGGTTTGGCAGCATAGTCTGGGCTTCCTGAAAGCCTGTGTAGATGCCAATACGTATCCTGATTATTTTGTTTATCCGCGGCATGAACATAATGTGATCGGAAAAGATCGCCCGCATCTGCATGAGAAGATAACCCGTTATTTTGACGACTATTTACGATAAGATAAGTTGGAAAACTTAAATAACTCAGAAACTAATAAACTTAAAGAAATGAATATACTGTTATTAGGCTCTGGCGGCCGTGAACATGCTATCGCTTGGAAAATAGCTCAAAGTCCGAAAGTAGAGAAACTGTTTATTGCTCCTGGTAACGCAGGAACGGCACAGACAGGAACGAATGTGAACATCAAGGCTGACGATTTTCCGGCCATCAAGGATTTTGTATTGGCAAATGATATCCAAATGGTTGTCGTTGGTCCGGAAGATCCGCTGGTAAAAGGTGTTTATGATTATTTCAAGAACGATCCGCAGTTGGCTGCCATTCCGGTGATTGGACCGAGTAAAGCCGGTGCCCAGCTGGAAGGAAGTAAAGATTTCGCCAAGGCATTCATGATGCGTCATCAGATTCCTACAGCTCGTTATAAGAGTATCACAGCCGAAAATCTGGAGGAAGGCTTTGCTTTTCTGGAATCACTGCCTGCTCCTTATGTTCTGAAAGCCGATGGTCTGGCAGCCGGAAAAGGTGTATTGATCATTGATTCTCTCGAGGAAGCCAAGAAAGAACTGGCAGAAATGCTTCAGGGAATGTTCGGAGATGCCAGCAAAACGGTTGTTATCGAAGAATTCCTGGATGGAATTGAATGCTCTGTATTCGTAGTAACAGATGGCAAAGATTATAAGATTCTGCCGGTAGCCAAAGATTATAAGCGTATCGGCGAAGGAAATACAGGTCTGAACACTGGTGGTATGGGTGCCGTTTCACCTGTTCCGTTTGCCGATCATGACTTTATGCAGAAAGTGGAAGAACGTATCATCTGTCCGACTGTAGAAGGTTTGCAGCAAGAAAACCTGGATTATAAAGGTTTTATATTCTTGGGGCTGATCAATGTGAAAGGTGAACCGCTGGTTATTGAATACAATTGCCGAATGGGCGATCCGGAAACAGAAGTCGTAATGTTGCGTATTCAAAGTGACTTGGTAGAACTCTTGGAAGGCATTGCACAAGGTGATTTGGCATCTCGTATCCTGATTCAGGATCCACGTGCTGCTGTAACGGTTATGGTAGTTAGTGGCGGTTATCCGGAAGCCTACGAGAAAGGCAAAGTCATTACAGGTTTCGACCAGGTTTCTCCGGAAAATATCTTGTTCCATGCTGGAACCAAAGAATCAGACGGACAAATAGTAACCAGCGGAGGTCGTGTTATCGCCGTAAGTTCATATGGAACGACCAAAGAGGAAGCTCTGGCTAAATCATTTGCCGGAGCCAAAGCGCTTCAGTTCGATAAAAAATACTTCCGTTCTGATATTGGATTTGATTTGTAAATAATAAATCCGATATGAAATAGCTGTTGGCTATTATCTATTCCAAACTAAACGGGAATCGAAAACAGATCCAGTGAGGATTGAAATCGATTCCCGTTTATTTGTTTTTAGAAGGTAGGCTTTTTGTCAATTGAGAATGGAGGATTGAGAATTGGAAAAGGTGAAATAAAAAAGAAAGGGTGGAAAATAAAAGAACGGAGAAAAGTGTATTTGTAAATCATTGACAATCAATGAAAGTAAAAAATAAATTGAAAAAAGTTGGAGAAACATTTGGAGAATATGTTTTACAGCAGTACTTTTGCACCCGCAATCGAGAGAGATGCGGTGGTGACATGATGAAAGAGGGGTTAGGAAACCCGGAAAGATAGAAACCGAGGGATGAGGTTGGAAGATCCAAGCGAATGTCCTAAAGTCGTTCCGAAAGAAACTTCCGAAAAAAAATAAATCGAAAAAAACTTTCGAAAAAATTTGGAAGATAAAAATAAAAAT
>ULQU01045842.1_pt1 | contig 15755 bp, 13 predicted proteins | sample 1954841 | NCBI WGS metagenome assembly ULQU01 (sample SAMEA4835664, study PRJEB28245) | human gut metagenome | biome: gut microbiome; material: fecal sample | place: Denmark | collected 2008
TTCATATTCAAGTTCTGTACCTGAATATTTTCCATAAAGAACATTATCACCTACCTTAAGCACCATTTCATCGTCTTTTGTACCATTGCCTACTGCAACTACTTCGCCCTGAAGAGGTTTTTCCTTTGCTGTATCTGGAATGATGATACCACCTACTGTTTTTTCTTCTGCTGGAGCTGGAAGAATCAGAACTCTGTCTGCTAATGGTTTAACGTTCATAATAAATAGTTTTTATTTTAATGTTAATATTTCCTTAAGTACAATCATCAATGCATAATCAACATTGACTGCACATCAATTCAATATACAAATCAGATGCCAAAGCACAAGTTGTGCCAACTATGACAGTGACACAACGTCCACAGTGACACAATGTCACCAAAGAAGATACGCCAACACGAACTGCACATGACAAAAAGTATGATATTAATTTGCATTAACCCAGAACAACATTGCAATTAAATGCATAAATGCCCTATATTTGTAATGTACGATAAGAAACAGCACCATATTCCCCAATCCTCGGGACACATGCCATAAATTTATCGTAAACACAAAAAATGCCGAATTAACCTTCACACATAACAGATACATGTAAAACCACACCAAAAACAACGTATATGAAAAAGCCTTTCTTACTTCTATGCACAGCATTGATGTCTTCGATGCTCAATGCTCAAGACATGAAAATGTCCATCGACTTCAGAGAACGCGGAGTCGAAATAAGTCCTACCCTATACGGCCTTTTCTTTGAGGAAATAAATTTCGCAGGCGACGGAGGGCTATATGCGGAACTGATACGCAACCGCTCATTTGAAGATTCATCCAACTACGACTACTGGACAAAAGAGGCGCCATCAGGCACAAGAGTATCTATCACAAACATTACAAGCGGTCTGCTCAACAAAGCACAGAAACATGCATTGAAAATGACTGTGACCGACGCTTCCGAACAACTGCCAGCCGGAATATCAAACGAAGGCTATTGGGGAATCAATGCCGTAGAAGGACGTACATACAAACTAAGCTTCTTTGCAAAATCCACAGCAGAAAAAAATTCAAGCTTAAAGTCGGATTGCAAAAGAGCGACGGTACATCATTGGGAGAATCTGACATGGAAATAAGTCTCACCAATGAGTGGAACAGATACACAGCAACAATAACTGCTACTGGCAACGAGCCGAAAGCAAAGTTTGTTCTGCTGTCAGAAACTCCAGGTACAATATATCTGGATATGGTAAGCCTTTTCCCTCCAACATTTAATGACCGAGACAATGGATGCCGTCCAGAACTGGCAAAACTGCTGGCAGACATAAATCCAAGCTTCATACGCTTCCCTGGAGGATGCTTTGTAGAAGGCTACAGCAAGGCTGTCGGATTCAAATGGAAAAAATCCATAGGTCCTATCGAAGAGCGCGAACAGATACCAGGCCACTGGGGCTATCCCAACACCAATGGCCTAGGTTTCCATGAATATCTGCAGCTGTGCGAAGACCTCAATGCAGAACCGCTGTATGTGGTCAATGTTGGAATATGGCACGGCGGATGCGTCGACTACAACAATATCGGCGAATACATTCAGGATGCCTTGGATGCCATTGAATATGCCAACGGCGACGCCAATTCGGAATACGGTGCACTCCGAATAGCCAACGGTCATCCGGAACCATTCAACTTGAAATACATCGAGATCGGAAACGAGAACTACAACTTCAACATGGGCAACAACAGCGACCAAAGCGACCACTATCCGGAAAGATATGCCCAGTTCTACAAGGCCATCAAAGGCAAATATCCTTATATGCAGATCATCGGCAATGTTGAATCATGGGGAACAGACAATCCGACATGGCGCAATGAGAATCCAGTAGACATACTTGACGAACATTACTATCGTGCACCGTCATGGTTTGCATCACAATACAACAAATACAACAGCTACAGCCGTGCCGGAGCAAAAATCTATGCAGGCGAATATTCAGCCAATTCCGGCGACTGCGGAAACGGCAACCTTAAATCGGCACTTGGCGAAGCCATATATATGTGCGGAATGGAAAACAACTCAGACATAGTATCCATGAGCAGTTATGCCCCTATTTTCCGCAACGACAATTCATGGCAATGGGCTGTAGACATGATTCATTTCAACTCTTCCGACCACTACTGCACGCCTACCTACTATACGCAGAAACTCTTCTCCAACAACATCGGCAACAGAATCATAAAATGGAAGGAAGAATTCTCAAATGCAGAATCAAATGAAGGAAGTATAGGACTGGGAAGTTGGAATACGACAGTAGAATACGACGATGTAAAGATAACCGACACTGAAGGCAACGTCCTATTCTTCGATGAGTTCAACGATGCAGGCAATTGGACTGCAGGAAACGGAACTTGGGTTGTCACCAACGGAACTTACAAGCAGACTGCTATAGGCGAAAACTGTACATCAGCAACAGTAAAGACCTTCTCCGGCGATTACAACTATGAAGTAAAAGCTCGCAAGACCAGCGGCGACGAAGGCTTCCTCATCATGTACGGAAGAGAAGATGCAAACAATTACACATGGCTAAACCTTGGAGGATGGGGCAACAGCAAACATGGAGTAGAAAGATGCGTCGGCGGAACAAAAACAACTCTTGCCACGGCATCAGGAAACATACAGAACAACCGCTGGTACAACATACGCATAGAAGTCAGAGGAAACAGCGCGTCATGCTATCTTGACGACCAATTCCTGTTCTCATATACAATAGACGAGAAACCTGTCTACAGCACCGTATCGCTGGACGAAGCAACAGGCGAAGCATTCATTAAACTTGTAAACTTCACAAGCAAGCCGTCAGCATCTCAGATAAATCTGTCAGGCTTCAAGTCTGTTTCTGAAGCGACCGTCACATCGATGTCTTCTGATGATGTATTTGCCGAAAACTCAATGGACAAGCCTGAAAATGTTGTACCAAAGACCGAAACTGTAAGCATAGACAACAACACTATAGACTACGTTGTCCCTGGATACTCAATAAACATCATAAAGCTCAAGCTGGAAGGCGTTGAAGATGAAAGCACAGAAACACCTGAAGCACTTCCACAACCAGAAGCAACATACTCATTCGACAATGAAGGAACTACAGACGATTCTGGAAAATTTACAGGAAAAACTGTAGGTGATGCATCGATACAGGCAATCGAAGGTGACAATGCATTATTCATCGGCTCCAAGGCCGGATATTTCGATATGGGGCAGGAAATCGGAAAAGAAGTAATCTCAAAACTCAGTGATTTCACAATTACCATGGATGTATACATGTCGGCAGACAACAATCTGTCATCATTGGGCAACTTCCTCCTTACATCGTCATCAATGAGTAATGTCAGCGTAAGCACCAGCAACAACGTTGAATATATATTCTTATCTGCCAAGAATCTGGGGTACACAATAAATGACAACTCTTACAGCACACAGCAGACAGTCGGCCACAACATGGGACTGCCGTCCATGCAGTGGTACAATATCACATATACACAGAAGCAGGGTGAAGGATCACTATATCTTAACGGCAAGCTTGTCGGAACTGGAGAAAATATGAAATCGCCGTCGGAGTTCACCTCTGAGCTCAAATTCAATTATCTGGGACACTCGTGCTGGACACAAGACAGCGATGTAAAGAACACGTACATTGACAATGTAAGGATATACTCTAAAGCAGTGTCGGCTGATCAGGTGCCGCTTCTATTTGAAGGCCTTGAAGAACGCAATGAAAAAATGTCAGTATACGAAGCTCTACGTGCAATAAGCATCGACGGCCTTGATCATGTCACAGGCGATATATCCTTACCGACACAATCACACGGATTCGATGTAAATTGGACTTCATCCGACAACAGCATAATATCTCCTGACGGAACTGTTACTCTTCCACAGGAAGAACCGTTCAAGGCAGAAGTAACACTTAATGCCACCATCATCTTTAATGGCAAAAGCTATACAAAAGAATTCAAAGCACAAGTATACAATGATCCGGCACTGTCCATCAGCAGCACAGAAAGCCATGACAAAGGTTTGAAAATATCCGTGAACGGCGATCGTGCAACAATCTATTCAGACAAAAACGAGACAGTCGACATATTCGACACCAACGGAAGAATTATAAAAACTGTGAAAGCTACTACTGCCGGAACAACATTTGAAATGCCGAAAGGTTCATATATAGTCAAGAACAAGAAGTTCACTATCCTATAACCGTAAAAAGGCAGCACATCGTTGTCCACTATAAAAAATGGCGTATTCCGCAAATACCATTGGAATACGCCATTATTATATTTATCCAAGATTAGTTCCAGCGCACATCTTTCAAACGTTTATGGGCAACCCAAAGCAGACATATACAGACAATCAGAGAACAGATCAATGACAAATTAAAGCCCGTATTTTCACCCAGCAACGTATGCCAAGCATCATTATCATCGACACTGCCGGTATTCATAAGAATCACAGCCGTACTGTTGTTTATAATATGACATATCATACAAGGGACAACACTCCCTGTGCGATAGTAGACAAAAGCAAATAACAGACCGACAAAAAAGGCAAAAGGAATCTGCTGCGGATTACCGTGCACCAAACCGAAAATCATTGCCGACACGACAATCGCAATCCAAGGTGTCATTCCCCGACGAAGCATGCTTCCCAGGATAGCAGAACGGAAAATGAACTCTTCCGCAATAGGTCCTACGACTCCTATGGTCAATGCACCAACAACAGTACCACTCATATCAAGAAACTCTTGCTGAAGATTATTTTCAAGATACAGACACTCCGTAATCAAATCGCTGGCAAACATTCCGAACAACAGTGCAAGAATGCATATCCACACATATTTATCCCGCATAGCGCCGAATTCACGTTTTCCGACTTTTGCATAATGCGCAAAATAAAGTACGGCAACCGCAACAACAGACGAAACAAGAAGTGTAAATGAAAGCGATTCATACTCCATACCGTCTCCAATCAACTTATAAATCACAGTCAACGGTATGCTGCACAATATCTGTACTGAAAGATAAACAAAAAGTACGATCAGAGGCTTAAACACCCCATATACGAGAAGTACTATAAGCAGAGAAATACTGCAACCTATAAACAGAGAATCCCAAGCATCTATATTAAATAGATATGCAATGTCTTGATATCCGTCAAACCCCGACAGATTATCCCTAAACAATGACGCACCCCAATAAAAAGCACCTGAAATCAATGCCAGCAGAACAAAAAACAATATTACGGCTCTGACCTTACGTTCTTTCATAATATAAACAATTCAAATAAAACATTATGTATGGACGAAAAGAGCAGAAGTCCATCAATCGGCACCGCCAAGGCGTACATGTTCAGCCTCCACTGTCTCATGAAGAAAAACAGCCGCACATTCGTCAAACCTTTCACTTGATTCCGAAGTGAAATATCTGCATGTTCCGCCCCGAGTTATCCGCGTATCCATATCGCTGTGCCTGTGCAGATAATCCTTAAGACTGTCAGCAATATATTGTCCTTGCGGAATGACAGTTACTCCCTCAGGAATATAAAGTCTGATTTTATCGAGCAGCAACGGATAATGGGTGCATCCCAATATAATAGTATCGATTTCCGGATCACGCGCCATCAGTTTATCGATACTGTCCTTTACAAAGTAGTCAGCACCGGGCTTATCGAACTCATTGTTCTCCACCAAAGGCACCCACATAGGACAAGCCTCACCCGAAACAGTCATTCCAGGATAAAGTTTCTCAATCTCCAGTCTATATGAATCGGATCTTATTGTTCCCTGCGTAGCAAGAACACCAATATGTCCAGTCTTTGTAATACGTCCTACAATCTCAGCAGTAGGTCTTATGACGCCAAGTACGCGTCTATCAGGAGCCTCAAATGGAAGAAAACGCTGCTGAATAGTCCTCAAAGCCTTTGCAGAAGCTGTATTGCATCCAAGAATGACCAGCGGGCAAGACAATGAAAAAAGCTCCTTTACGGCTTCGAGTGTAAACTCGTAAACAATGTCGAACGAACGCGTACCGTAAGGTGCACGCGCATTGTCGCCCAAATATATATAGTCATATTCCGGCATAAGCTTGCGGATTCCGTCAAGTATGGTCAGTCCGCCATAACCGGAATCGAAGATTCCTATAGGCCCTGTACAGCCTTCAACAAATGCACCCATATAGACGCTGTTCTGATGAAAAATAAACAAAGTTCTACTCGGTTATCGGTGTCGGCTTACCTTCAAGTACAGCCTTGACCTTGTCTGCAATCCCTACGCCCATATCGGAGCTGATGAAAGGATAGGCATTTGAATCGGTATTAATCACAAAAGCATATCCACACTCAAGCCCAACCTTACTGATTGCATCATTAAGCTTATTGCGTATCGGTACCATAAGTTCTTCTTCAGCTTTCGAAAGAAGTCTCTGGGCTTCCTCCTTGAATTTCAGGCTTTCTTCCATAAGCTGCTGAAGCTCTTTCTGCCTTTTCAAGAGTATATTCTCCGGAAAAGAATTCTGACCGTCAATGAATTCCATGAACTGCTGATTGAAATTGTCTTCCGACCTCTTCATCTCGGCGTCATAGGTTTTCTTGAGTGCGGCAAGATCCTGCTGAGCTTTCACATATTCGGGCATTGAATAAAGAAGCGAGTCATAGCTGAGATAACCGAACTTCACCTGAGCAGACATCTGCAATGAAATGAAGGCAAAAAGAAAAATAAAAAAGCACTTCTTCATATATTATATATTTTATGATTTACGGGAATATGATAAATCAAAAAATGGAGCGACTGCAAATATCGCTCCATCCCAATATAGATCAGAGTACCGTCATGCACTCTTATTTCAATCCAAGTTTCTGCTTAACCTGTGCAGTTACATCAGTGCTCAGAGTTTCACTGATATAAGGAATTCCGCTTGTAGAGTCCATTACATAAACGTAACCTCCAGCAACACCAATTTCCTTGATAGCAGATGTCACTTTCTGTGTAATCAAAGCCATCTTTTCCTGCTGAGCTTTCTGCATATCCTGCTGGCTTGTCTGATAATACTGCTGCATACGCTGGTAGAGATCCTGAATTTCCTGCTCGCGACGCTGTTTTACAGCATCAGGAAGAGTTGCCGCATTCTTCTCAAGATCATCATTCTTAGCCTGAAGCTCGTCCTGCATACGCTTCAGCTCATCCTCATACTGCTTGCTCAAAGTCTGCAGTTCTGTCTGGGCCTGTGTATATTCAGGCATTGCCTGTATGATTTCTGCAGAATTGACATGCGCAAACTTCTGTGCAAAAAGTCCCATAGGCAGAGCCATAAGGACCATAAGAACTAATTTTTTCATTTTTAATATGCTATTTATTGATTATATCTTTCGTTGATTGCCACAAAGTTATGATTTTTAGTTTGAATATCCTAACTTCATCAATACTTCATCGCTTATATCGATTTTAGGAGATGCAAAAATTATACTTCCGCCTGAAGCTCTGTCCAGAACAAGCTGATAGCCACGTGCATCGCAGATGTCTTTTACAGCATTGTAGATTTCATCCTGTATAGGTGCCATCAGACTCTGTCGCTTCTTGAAGAGCTCTCCCTCGCTTCCGAAATATTTTTTCTTCAGTTCGCTGGCTTCCTTTTCCTTAGCCACAATAGCCTCTTCAGATCTTTTCTTCTGTTCGTCAGACAAGAATACAACCTCCGACTGATATTTCTTGAACAATGTTTCAGCCTCTTTATTGAGAGCCTCAACTTCACCTTCCCATTTCTTTGATATTTGATTAAGCTGTTCGTTTGCACGCTCATAAGCAGGAATATTGTTCAATATATATTCCATATCCACCATAGCGAACTTCTGTGCGGCAACATTTGCACAAAATGCAAAAACAGATACTAAAGACAACAAAAAGACTTTCATAACTCACTAAAATATTAAGTTAAAAACTATTGTTACGCCCTGCGTCCATTCAGCAGACGCAAGGCTTCTCGCTCATCATCAGAATTCCTGTCCGAGCACGAAGTGGAAACGGCTTCCACCATATCTTGTCGAACCGAACACCTTATCGAATCCGTATGCCCAGTCAATACCGAGAAGTCCGACCATAGGCAACATGATTCTGACACCGACACCCGCAGAGCGCTTCATGTCGAAAGGATTGAACTTATTTACATCCGACCACGCATTACCGCCTTCAAGGAATGCAAGGGCATAAATGTTTGTAGAACCCTGGAGCATCAGCGGGTAACGAAGCTCGGCCACTATTCTTGAATATGCATATCCGTCATATCCTGCAGGAGTGAGAGCACCGTTGTCATATCCTCGCAGGGCTATCGTCTCCGAATAGTAGTTTGAAGAATATCCCGACATACCGTCGCCACCTACGTAGAAGGTCTCAAACGGCGACTTCTTATACTTGTTGTAATGTCCAAGGAAACCGCAGTCGAAACGTGCCATAAGGACAAAGCACTTATCACCTCCTGACAAAGGAACGTAGAATTTCGAATTGAATTTCCACTTGTGGTATTCAATCCATTTATATTTCTTCTGCAGATCTTTCTGATAGTCTGCATCAGAATAGTCTGTTGCCAATCCCTTATAGTCAATTCCGTCAAACAGAGAATAAGGAGGCGTAGCACTTACTGAGAACGAAATCTGCGAACCTCTACGAGGGTAAACCGCATTATCGATAGAGATTCTCGACAGCGTCAACGTCAAGTTGATATTGTTGCAGTTACCGTTTGTAATAAGGAAGTATTCCCAATCCTTAAGCATATATCTTGTATACGCCAGCTGAGCCGTCAAACTGAAGTTATTGTCAGGCCAGTTCAAACGCTTACCCCATCCCAAAGACAAACCGAACAACTGTATATATTTATCCGGATCGTAGTATGAAGAATAGTCGTTATAGTAGCTGCTGTTATAATTTCCATATCCATACAGCAAACTGTAATAGTTGTTGTAGTAGCTGCTGTTGTAGTACGCACTGTTTATATCAGTCTGTCTTGAATAGAAGGCCGATACAGAAAGCGAGTTAGGACGTTTTCCTCCGAACCAAGGATCGAAGAAAGAGATGTTGTATGACTGATAGTATGTACCGTTCGTAGAACCGCTTATTTCAAACTCCTGACCGTCACCCTGAGGTATTATACCTCGTCTGTTCTTATTCTTTCCGAGCAGGTTACGTATAGAGAAGTTTGTAAATTTCAAACCGACACGTCCGATGATACCAGTCTGTCCCCAACCAAGAGAGAATTCCACCTGGTCGCTTGCCTTAGGCACAAGACCGAGATTTATGTCTACAGTACCATTCACTGGATCTGGAACAGGCTGCATATCAATTTTCTCAGGATCGAAATGTCCCATCTGTCCGATTTCCTGATATGTCATCTTGTATGCATCCATACTGAACAGGTCGCCCGGCTTGAGCTTAAGCTCTCGACGTATGACATCTTCGTACACACGGTCATTTCCGTATATCTTGATTTTGTTTATACGTGCCTGAGTACCTTCAACAATTCTTATTTCAAGGTCGATAGAGTCGCCGTCAACCTCCATTTCTACAGGAGTCACGCGGTTGAAGACGTATCCCTGATTGTAGTAATAGTTGCTCACGGCATCCTCATCCGTACTCAACCTCTCATTTATATGCTTCTGGTTGTACACATCGCCCTTATCCATACGGAGCACCATATTCAATGCATCGGAAGTATATAGAGTATTGCCCACCCATGAAATATTGCGGACATAATACTTATCACCTTCTTCAATATCTATATAGACATCTACAAGGTTATTTCCGAGATCGACAACACTGTCGGCCACAATCTGGGCATCACGGAATCCCAGTTCGTTATATTTCTCGATGATTCGTTCCTTATCTTCCTCATATTTTTCAGGAACAAACTTCTTCGTTTTGAAGAAACTGTAGAGTTTTCCCTTCTCATTAGTCTTTTTCAAAAGACCTCCAGAGAAAAGTCCACCGGTGAATTTCTTTCTTGGTATATTATTGTTACCTGTGATGTATATCTTGTTGACCTTAACCTTCTCATTCTTGTTGATTACAACATCGACATACATCTGTGTATCATCGTTCACATCATCACGCTGAATGATATCCACATCAGCATTCTTGAAACCTTTTTCCTCAAAATATTTCTTGATGATGATCTTAGCCTTGTCCACCATATTAGGTGTAATCTGATTTCCCTTGATGATGCCTATCTTCTGCTCAATATCCTCTTTTTCAGACTTCTTCACACCTTCGATATTGATAGCGGCAACTCTAGGACGCTGTGCAAGCACAATCTTCAGATAAACCTTATTGTCTACAATACTGTCAGCTTCAATTCTTACAGAAGAGAACAGTCCGTGCTTCCAGTATCTCTTAACGGCATCCGATATTTCATCTCCCGGAAGAGTTATATATTGTCCAACCGACAAGCCGGAAATACCGATGAGTACATAATCTTCATAATTCTTAACTCCCTCAACCGTTATTCCGCCGATTTCAATCTGTCGTGTCTGTCCGTAGATTATAGCAGGCTTCTCCTGAACATTCTGAGCTTTCACACCTAAACTTGTCAGAAATGCCAGAACTGCACATACCGATAATACTAAACTTCTCATTTCTTCAATTCTTCAACTGTTCTTGTTCTGTTCCTCTACCTGTTCTCCTGTTTTGCCGAATCGTCTTTGTCTTTTCTGATAGCTGCAAATAGCCTTGCAAAGCTCCTCTTCATCAAAGTCCGGCCAATACACATCTGTAAAATAGAATTCCGTATATGCAGACTGCCACAACAGGAAATTGCTCAAACGCTCCTCACCACCGGTTCTGATCATCAGTTCCGGATCAGGCATAAAAGAAGTCTCAAGATGTGCACTTATCATGGCATCGTCGATATCGGCAATGTCAATCTTGCCATCTTTAGCTTCTGCGGCAATTTTCTTGACCGCATTTGTGATTTCCCATTTGGAAGAATAGCTCAAAGCCAATACCAGACATGTCGATGTGTTGTTTTTTGTCTTGTCAACCAGATAATTGACAGCATCCTGAACAGGCTTTGGCAAACGGCAAACATCACCGATAACCCTGAAGCGAGCATTCTTTTTCATGAACAGTTCTTCTTCAAGATTTCTAAGAAGGAGTGCCATAAGAGCAGCCACCTCATCAACAGGTCTGTTCCAATTCTCCGTAGAGAATGTATATAATGTCAGGTAATCTATACCGAGATTCACAGCGGCCTCTACTATATCATGCACAGTCTGTGCACCGGCCTGATGCCCCATAGTACGTTCTAGTCCGCGTTTTTGCGCCCATCTGCCATTACCGTCCATGATTATGGCAATGCTGTGAGGCAATCTCTTCCGATCCACCTGTTCCTTGTATGAGATTTCCATATCGAAACTATATTGATATTCTTTTCAAACTTACAACATTATATGTGTATATAAACGTAAATCAGCCGTCATTATTACATTTCCTCAGTCTTGGCATTATGTCATACGATATATAGAACATCGTAAAAGAGTATGAATCTTTATTCTTCAGGAACGTACCTTTTATACCGTAAGGATCTGAAATGCCGTCAAGCTTGTCGCTGAACGAAAAACGCATTGTCCATTCAATACCAATATTAACTCGTTCGGCCATCTTGTATTTGACTCCAGCTCCAATAGGCACGTTCATTGTGAAGACACTTTCCGATGCCGAAGCATAAGTGAAACCAAGTCCTACTGTAATGTAAGGAGTAAAACGTCTATTTCCTTTGTAACCTGTCCCCGTACCGTATCCCCAGAAGTTTATTTCGTACTGGCATCCAAGGTCAACAACTGAATTACTGAATTCCCACTGTTTTCCATCGGGAAATTTATTGCCGAGGTCTGCTGTTGCACCGCTTATTCCTCCATAAAGCAGATCGAACTTGAGCGACATGCGTGGATTCAAATTATAGCGTGCCATAGCACCACCGGCAAAATTGAGATTTTTGAAGGGCACCGAATAATTGGCGTCTCCCATATAGAAACACCCTCCGGCCATGGCACCGATTTCCATCTTATACTCCATCTCCTGAGCGGACACAGAGAACGCTCCGACAGACAAGAGAACAGACAACGACGCTACCCTAAGAAATCCCATCATTCAGAAAGATTGCTTATTCTACCTCTCCATATATTTCCTCCGCTTTGGAACAGCCACAGTTCACTGTCCACCTTTACTATAGACAGCGGTATGTCTGCACCTCTGACAGCAGACGGCAATGCCACCTTTTCAAGTACCTTATGCCATGTGATTCCATTGTCATTCGAGCAATAGAAATAGTCATACGGAGCATATTTTCCAGAACCGTCAGCAGCTTTTCCACCAAAAGCATAAAGAGCGCTGTTGTATCTGAACATCTGCAGATTATCCAATTTAGGACAAGGATACTCATTTTCGTCTGTAACCTGTATGTAGCTCCAAGGCTCATTATTATCTTCGTTTGCAGATGATATCTTAAACCATGCTACAGCCTTATCGTCAACATTGCTGGAATTGCCAAGAACAACAACATTCTGGAGCGAATGATTTGTCTTTGTGTCATAATAGGCATAAGACAGGCATCCATCAGGCAAATATTCCATGTCCGAATTGCCGTTCTCAGTCCAGTTTACAAAATCTGTCGTTGCAACAATCGACGTTCCGTCATATCCGTAAAGATAATGGGAGTCAACAGCAAGAATCTTTTTCAGTTTCTTTTCAGACGCAAGAACCCAGGTCTCTCCACGGAGTTCAGAATTAGACTCATATATGCCACCCTCAGAATCAAGTGCATACATGTTGCCATTGAACGATACGACAGAGCTGAAGTCTATAATTCCATCTGCACCCGTCATTTCAGCCGTTGCTCTCCATGAACGTCCTTCAGAAAGAAGAGATGATGATGTTACAGCTGGATGTCCGCCATTGTCGGAGAACACGTATATACGTCCGTCATGATACAATGAGCGATGCACTCCATCAAGCGAAAGGTCTGTTCCTACAACACGAGTCCAAACGAGAGAGTCAATATCTGCACTGCTCTTGTTTATGGAAACAGAGTATCTCTTTGCATCTGTGCCATTATAGGCAACAACCAAAAAGTCTACAGGATTTGTAAAATCGATGCTGTCGTTTCCGTTATTGAAATAATTGTACATTTCATCACCTTGATACTTAAAATAAACGACACCATCAGATGTGATGGAAGGAACCACACGAGTCACATCGGTCCAATAAGGAAGAGAATCTACAGTGTAGATTTCATTTTTGAACTGATCTATATTGAAATATATATGATCCCCACTGATTGTCTTGGTGTAAGAACTGTCTGTACCGTCAGGCTTCTGTACGGTTATAGTGCTTACAATATCTGACACTGAAAAACTTTTAATGGAACACTCCGGGTCTGTATAGACAGTTTCATCTCCCAAACATGAGGTCAGAAACAAACTGCCGGCAAAAACAGCCGAGACGATCGGATATAATTTCTTCATTTATCTTGCGCAATTTTTGATAATCACGACAAAAATACGGATATTTTTATCCATATCGTACTCAACAACATACTTTTAATGAATTTTATAGCATTTTATCGTGTTAAATATATGCGCCACAACAAAAGACAAGTATTTATTTTATAAATAGAAAAGGTAAAGCTTCCATTCTCAGCCTACAGCAAACAACGGAAACTTTACCTTTTATCACTCTACGTACGGAGAAACAAACTTATTTTGCGCCTCCACCTATGAATATTTTCCTATCAACACATCCGTCTGCAATATGGAAACGAGCAACATAAGTTCCAGTGCCAAGGCTCACCAATGACATACTGCCTGAGCTGCTGTCGGATTCTCCTCTAAATACAAGCCTGCCTGACATGTCAAATATCTCTACATCACCGACAGTTTCACTGTTTCTAAATACAAGACGACCTGTATTTTGATCGAAATAGGCCTCAAACTGAGCATCATCCATTCCAGCCTGTCCTATAGAAGCAACTTTTCCGAGGTCAAGTTCCTGTATGCCATAATGAAGAGTATATACCAGCAGTTTATTGCCATACTTTGCAACATCTACAATACCAGCTTTCGATTCATCGTCGTAGTATTCAACAGAGGACAGCAATGACCAGGTTTCTCCCATATCGTCAGAACTATAGATACACAACGGTTCAACTCTACTAAACATGCCTCCTACAGCAAATACATGATCCGGATCGGCCTCATCGAAGAAGACTCTGCCACAATACAAATCATCGGATTTCTGTGTCCATGTCTTACCACCATCTACAGACTTTCCGATATGCCATCCGCTATAGATTATCACATCTGGGTTACCGGGATGAAATGCCAAATCATGAACGTTTCCGTCTCCGCCGGCGACGACAGAAGTTTCAGCCGATGTCCAATCATCAGATATTCTTGTTATGAATCCGCTTTGTGAAAATGCCTCGCCGTACATGAAGGAAACATCGTCGGCATAAGGATGAGTCTCAAAATGTCCCATACTCAAATCATTCAGTTTGTCAGTCAGTCGTGCCGTCCAGCTTGAACCAAAATCGTCTGAGCTGAAAACGCCGTACAAGGATACAGCAACAAGCGAATTAGGATTTTTAGGATTCTGCTCCAAGCAAATGATGCTCTCTCCAAATCCTTCCGGAAGCGAAGATGTCAGATTTGTGTATTCGTCATTCTCCACGTCGTACTTCAAAAGAAGGCTGTCTTTTTCTCCTTCTCTGTCTTTAACGGCAGCAACAATGCTGTTTCCCGAACGAACAGCATCAATAACTTTAGCACCTTTGAAATACTGAGCTACTGCCCCATCAGTATCAGAAATGCTTCTGCAATAAAGGCCAGAAACACTTGGTACATAAACAACGTCATCATACACTCTCAAACGAGGCATTGCGTACTCGTCATACTGTGTACGTTCAAACTCTTCTATAAAAAACATCTGATTCATCTGTGCCATGCCTGAACCGCAACACATCATGGCCAAAGCTGTAAATACGTAGTGTTTTATCATACTCAAACTATTTTAATGGTTAACCGACAATATTCAACTGCAAAACTGATTTTTCATACAACTCATCTACGCCCTTATCAGAAATATAATTCGATGTAAAGTTCTATATACCACAAACATATAGATTTATTCCGACATTCGCAAAAAACAGCAAGAAATCAATCAGTAAAAAACATTCATCAATATAAGCGCCTAGCGCACATATTACGAGCGCTCAAAAAGATATGCGCGAGGGCTCGCAACTACACTTATGAGGGCTCAGAACATCCAAGAATATACAGTGAAAGAAAATACCCGCCTTTTCATGTATACATTTATGGTCCTATTTCCTACGTCCGTTTCTTGACTATAAACCTCTTTTCTATGAAATACCATGAAAAGAATGACAATGCAACTGTTATGAGTACTGAAAGAACTAGAGAAATATTCGGCATACGGTCATACATTCCGCTGTACACGATACACTGTATTACAGGGAAATGGAACAGATATATGCCGTATGATACATTTGGAATACGTCCTATGAAATTCAACTTTGGAGTATGAAAAGCTATGCCTACAAGAATAACGGCGAAACAGAAAGGGGAAATATGATCGAGCACGTCTATCCAAGAGCGCATTGCGTACAACAGAAGCGCAGAAACAAATATCGGCTTGATGTGACGCTCAAACCAATCGAAA
>ULQU01027226.1_pt1 | contig 15595 bp, 17 predicted proteins | sample 1954841 | NCBI WGS metagenome assembly ULQU01 (sample SAMEA4835664, study PRJEB28245) | human gut metagenome | biome: gut microbiome; material: fecal sample | place: Denmark | collected 2008
AACCTCAAGGTGTAAAAGGTGCATTTGTCCGAATGCTTACGGATTCCAAACCTTTTGTAAATTTCATAAGGAATATTTATATAATCAGCATTATGTTTAATTATAAAATCAAAAATAATAAAGGTGGCAATATCCTTAAACAAATTGCCACCCCTAATTTCCTATTTAATGATCAATAACGGTGTATTGGTATGGAATAACATTTTTTTTGCCATACTAGGATTAAATAACCGTGCAAATACATTTCTCCTATAGTTGGTTGTGCACATAACATCTATTGAATTTTCTTTCATGAATTTATCCAGATTATCCAGTAAATTTTCCTCATCAATTATTGAATAATTGAATTCTAGTTGTGGATATTGTTTTTTGAAATATTCCTTGATTCCTACCAGCTTTATTTCGTTCCATTGCCTTTTTTCTTCATGCGAATTGATATGAATAAATGAAATTTCAAAATTATGATGTTGGAATGTTGTTATCAATGAATCGAATGCAATCAGATCACGCTGATCAAAACTGGTGAATAATGCAACCTTATGTATATTCTCAAATTTCTTAAATTGTGCATTTTCTGGAATTGCATATACAAAACATGGACTTCGTTCTATCACTTCTGCCGTAACACTACCTATCAGTTCAAGATTTTCTTGATTTTCGCCACGGGTCCCCATAACTATAATCAATGGCTTGATGGACTTGGCTTGTTGTAAAATTTCTTCTTCTGGAACTCCTTCACGTAAAATACAATTATATTTGATACTTGGATAAATTCCTATCTGGATTTTTTCATCTATTGTTTTAGTCAACTCGTTGAACTGATTATGAACCTTTTCCAATGTATTTTTTATAGAAGTTACATTTTCAACAGGTGGAATCTGATAACTATCTGTATCATAGTGTAGTTCGGGTATAAATATCGGACTGAAATAAACATGCAGCAAGGTAACGGTAGCATTGAGATGCGATGCTATTTCAAATCCCATATCACAAGCTTTCAGTGAATATGGTGAGAAATCTATCGGAACCAGGACAACAGGTGCCTGTTCCTTCTTCTCCCTATTTCCTCCCTCCAGAACTTCAGAAGAAAGCCAGGAAGAACTTTCAATGATGTTCAGGGCATGTGGCAGATCACTTTCCTTGATACGGACTCTTACTCCCGAAGAAATGACAGGTTGGATCAGATTTATATTATGGATATAAGCCTCGATACCTTCATTCTCCAATACAGTCTTCAGAATCTGTGCCTTAGAGTAAGTCAGAATAGCTAATGTTACTAATTTGTCTTCCATAATTCAACAATTTAATTTTTAATGTAGGACCTAATCAAAAAAGTCCTGATGACAAAAATTTGTCTATCAGGACCCTCCGTTTTCTTATTCTGATTCTTCTTTAAGAATGGCAAGCGCTCTATCAAGTACTGTTGTATCGTCCAGCATTACCAATCCACCGTCAGGCCCCGGCTCGAGATGAATACCTACGCTTTTGCCTTCTTTAAAATTATGCCCTCCAAAGAAATTCCGGACTGTATCTACGCTGATATTCAATTCGTCGGCAATGCGATGCATGCTTCCGGTAGGTAATGAATCTTTGATTTTTCTAAGTTCATTGAAAGTTATTGTTCTGTTCATAGTAATCAATAGTTTTAAGAGTTAGACAGTTTGTTGTTATAATCACGATATAAATGTAATAAAAGAAAATGAAAAAGCAAACGGAATACAATCTTTTTTCGAAAGAGAAGAATCAATTAAAGATAAAGTAATTTTGAAAAAATCATTGCTGCGATAATGGCATATATGTAAGTGCATAATAGAATGGTATGCAGCAATCTGATATCTTTGGTTTCGAAACCACTTGAAGTATATTGTGTGGAAATGAATTCTCCCTGTTCAAAAACCTTTTTCTGAATACGATAATAGAATGCATATATAAGACATGCAATTATACAACCTGCCATAGCACCGCATAAAATGTCTCCCGGATAATGTACTCCAAGATAGATTCTTGAATAAGACGGGATTATCGCCCATATAAACATCATGACTGTCAACCACTTGTCTCTCATAAGCAGAGATACGAACATCGCTACTCCAAAGGTATTGGCTGCATAGCTGGAAATAAATCCGTATGCCCCTCCCCTATATCCGTTCACAATATTTACCAGATACATGATTTCAGGATCCTGTGCCGGACGAAAGCGTGCGAACAAAGGTTTACAAAACCCTGAAGCAAACCGGTCGGCACATGTAATGACCAGTGCTATCATAACCAGGATAAGTAATCCCTTAGAAATCTTGTTATTTTTGAAAATGACATACAGCAGCATAAGAGCAGCCGGTATCCACGTCTTGGTATCGGTTACAGTCCACATGAAACCATCCCAGAACAGAGAAGTGCTGCCATTCAAAAATAGCAACAATTCCTTATCTGCCTCTATAAGCTGCTGTATATCCATATATTTTCATCTAATTTTACGATCAATCAGATAACTTCAATGGCTGAAGCAGGGAGCCATCCTTTTTTACCGTCTTCAAGGCTGACTTCCTTCCATTCTTTCATTGAGTTGTCATCAATATATACCTTGGTACCTTCATGCACTACAAACAGATCGGTTCCGCTTTCGTTCGGAGTACTTTTAACCGTTATTGTAGGCGCCATGATAATGGCTCCGTTACGCTTCACCAATTCATTTTTTTGCTGTGATGCAAATATGTTGGAACATACGGTCACAACAAGAAATACTACTGCAGCTATAAATCCGGCTTTCTTGAGTACCAGACGGTTGCCGAAGATATACAAAGACAATCCCAGCAACAACAGGATAAACGAAGCTATAGCAGTTCTTGCCCATCCACCTTCGCTCATACAGTTTATCAATGCATGTACCCAAGTTACAATAAACACTTCGCTTACAGGCGTAATATTATCTACAGTCTTGCTTTGGGCCATTTCAAGATTAAAGCGGATATCCGCATCACCGGGATTCAGTAACAGGGCACGTTCATAATTCAACACAGCCCGAGCTATGTCCTTATTTTTATAATAGCTGTTTCCCAAATTATAATAGATATCGGCCGATTCACCTTCCGAATTCAGAATTGCTTCGTACATCTGAATAGCTTCCGTAAACTTATTCTCCTGATATGCCTTATCGGCTTCTGCCTTTGTTACGGCAGAGGCCAACTGCACCGTTCCCATCAGAAACACCAGGATAATAGATAGTTTCTTCATATATTTGTCTCCTATCTTTTAATGTTTGATACTGTTTTCCATTTTGCTGATTACATCGATAGCTGCTGAATAGACTTTATCCATCGCTTCACTTTCATTGCCTGGAGCATAACGCGCAAACTCACATTCATTCAAGGCACTGATGAATTCTTTAATCAGCTCATCGGCTACTCCATATTTAACCAGTTCGGCTTCAATATTGTCTTTTGAGAGTTGTGACACAGGAATATTCAGTTTATCACTGATATATCCCCACAAAGCTTTCAATACTTCATCATAGAATTCATTCTTCTTGTTTTCGGTAAGTAGCTTACCGGCAAGTTTCATACGCTTGGCAGCTACTTTATTGGCCTTTTTGGTCTTGACTTTTGCAACATTGGCATTCTCAACAGCCTGGCGACGGAAATACAATACCAAAACAATGAAAAGTATCAGAGGAATAATGTACCAGAGAGTATATGCAACTGTACCGAAGAAATAATCACCCTTAGGTGTCAATACTGTATCCCCTAATTTGATGAAACGTATGTCTTTTCCTAAAACCTTAACACTTTCCTTATTGGTAAAGTCAGCGATTATCTGATCGGCATTTCCACTACCAGTACCTTTAGCTACCTTTAAGTCATATGCCTGGGTTTTCAGTGTCTTGTATGCATTTGTCTTCAAATCGAAATAGGTAAATTCTACCGGAGGAATGGTAAAATTACCGGCATGACGTGGTATTGCCAAATATTCGATAGTCTGTGTTCCAGTCAATCCGGCTTGAGAAATATTAAAATTATTGGTTACCTTAGGATCATAAATTTCGAAATCCTGTGGAAACTTCACTTCTGGAGTCTTGATCAATTTCATATTTCCTGCTCCGGAAATAGTCAACTTTATAGTAACGGCATCATTCGTCTTCACATCAGTAGAATTGATGGCAGAAGAAATGTTAAACTCCCCTACACCTCCTGAGAATCCGGTAGGCTTTGCCGGAAGAGGCAACACATTGATGACAACCTTCGGGGTTACTATCCGTTTCTTTACCTCTATGTATCCTCCCCCGTTAAAGAATGCGTCAAAAGGATCGTCCGAAACCTGCTGCTGGGCAACAATAGCATCGAATGTAATGGATGGTATCTCCTGCTTGCCTGTCTTTTGCGGAAAGAGCAGATACTGACTCCATAATATAGTATTATAATTACGTCCTTTATAATGTTCCATCGTGTATGTCTTCTGCTGAGGAAGGTCAACTTCCTGTGTCAAAAAGCCTTTCAAATCAGGCATTTTGAAAGGTAACTGCCGCAAGTTTACCAGTGTATATACCTTATATGTCAGCAATATAGCTTCCTGTTCATGGACAGTAGTCTTACTGGCAGTCACGGTCATGAACAAATCTTTGTCTGTTATTCTGCTTCCTGCAATTTGGGCGCGTGAAGAGGATGAAGAGCCGTTGTTACTGTTATTACCCCCATTCTGGTCTGGAGGAAGTACTTTAATTGTTACAGAATTAGAGAATATCTTTTTATTGTCTACGTCAATACTGGCAGCCGGAATCGTATAAGTCCCAGCCTTGTCGGCCATCAGGGTAAATGTATAGGTAATCGAACTGCTTGAAGATACTTTCCCGTTAATGATCTGCGTACTGCTTCGTTGTGAGCGGGCAGGTCCCATCAAGACATCGAATCCCTTAATTGACGGTGCACGGAAATTAGATACATCAGTTGTATTGACCGTAAATTCTACACGAAACTGGTCACCACTGACAACCACGTCGGGAGCTTCGGCGGTAAATGTAGCCTTTCCGTCGGCATATACTCTGATGGCAGATACGGTCAATAAAAGGAAAAAAATAAATTTTCTCATTATAGTTTCCATTTTAATTGCTAAATAAATATTACCAGTCTTTTTCCAACTTACGTCCTTGGATCTTGACTGCTTTCTTAACTTTGTCCTGAACATTCTTTTCATCTTGCATGGCAGCTTTCAACAATTGCTCGGCATTCTCCTTCGACATCTGATCCTGATTCTTTTGCTGAGGATTCTGTTGAGGATTCTGCTGATCCTTCTTATTCTGGTCCTGCTGGTCTTTATTCTGCTGCTTGTCATCCTGTTTCTGATCCTGTTTCTGCTGTTTGTCCTGATTCTGTTGCTGTTGCTGCTGGTCTTTCAGCATTTTTTGTGCCAGCGCCAGATTATAACGTGTCTCATCATCTTTCGGATTGTTCCGTAATGCCTTTTTGTAAGCCTCTATACACTGTGGATATTGTTTTGACGATTGCAGTATCACTCCCATATTATGGTATATCTCAGCCAGTTTTTTCTTGTCCTTCTCTACTCTGGCAGCGGCAGCATATTGTTTCATGGCATCCTGTGCCTTCTGTTGCATAAGCATGGCATTACCTAGATTATACATGGCATCGGCCGAATTAGGGTTCTGGTCGAGTGCCTTCTGATAATCCACTTCCGCCTTCACAAAAGTACTGTCTCTATAAAACTTGTTTCCGCTACGCAGATATTTACGGTCCTGTTGTTGTCCGTAAACAGTCACGGCACATAGCATCATCATCCCCAATACTATATATCCTTTTCGAATTCGTAACATAATCAGTCTTTTTTAAAGAGTTTCACATTCTTGAAAAGCGGATTCTTGCGTTCCAGCAGGAACAGATCTACCGAAAGCAGAATCAGTGCCAACCAGGCCAGGACCTGGAACTGTTCATCGAACTCCGTATAAATCTTACTTTCTACATCTGCCTTGGCCAGTTTGTTGATTTCCGCATTCAGAGCTCGTTCAGCACTGTTGGTATTGTCTACCCGGACATAGATTCCGTTACCGGCTTTTGCTATTTCCTGGCACATCTGTTCGTTCAGACGGGTTACTATGACATTGCCGTCTTTATCCCGTCGGAATTCATTCGAACCTTCTACAGGTATAGGTGAACCATCAGGTGAACCCACTCCCAGTACAAATACCCTAACACCCTTTTTAGCGGCTTCCGCTGCGGCTTCGACTGCACCTCCTTCATGGTTTTCCCCATCGGTTATCAATACAATGGCACGACCTACTTCCGGATTGGGAGTAAAACTTTTCATTGCCAGATCAATCGCGCCCCGGATATCTGTTCCTTGGGTAGATATCAAAGACGGACTGATACTCTCCAGAAACATCTTGGCCGAAATGTAATCACTGGTAATGGGAAGCTGTGTGAATGCTTCTCCAGCAAATACGATCATAGCTACTTTATCATTATTGAAAGTCTCAACCAAGCGTGAAATAAGTTTCTTCGATTTTTCCAGACGACTTGGTGTCACGTCTTCGGCCAGCATCGAATTTGAAATATCCAGCGCTACAACCGTTTCAATACCCTGACGTTTTACAGTTTCCATCTTTGCACCGAACTGTGGGCGCGCCAACATGAAAATAACCATGGCAAGTGCTGCGAATACCAGCCAGAACTTGATTCCCGGACGATAACTGGATACATCGGGCATCAGGTGTGCCATTAGTTCCGGGTCACCATATTGGCGCAATTTCTTCTTGCGGCGATAATTGGAATAAATGTGTAGCCCTATGATGAACGGCAGTACAATCAATAGATACAAATATATCGGTTCTCCAAATCGAAACATAACTTTTCTATTTTAAGGTATTTTCTTTAATATGGTGTTCCGTAAAACGAGTTCCAGCAAAATACTCAGGAAAGCGATAATAGCAAACAGTGCAAATGCTTCTTCACGTTTGCTGAACTCCTTCACATTTAATTTTGTCTTTTCCAGCTTGTCGATATCCTTGTAGACCTGTTCTAGTTTGGAATTGCTGGTTGCACGGAAATAATTCCCGTTTGTAGTCCCGGCAATCTGTGTAAGGGTCTGTTCGTCTATTTCGACAGGGACATTTACATATTGTACGCCCGCGTATGTCTGCATCGGATATGGAGCCGTACCATTGGTACCTACCCCGATCGTATAGATACGTATACCGAATTGTTTGGCTATTTCAGCAGCAGTAAGTGGAGAAATGTCTCCCCGGTTATTGCTTCCGTCTGTCAGCAGAATAATCACTTTCGACTTTGCCTTACTGTCTTTCAAGCGGCTGATAGCATTGGCCAGACCCATACCGACAGCTGTACCGTCTTCAATGAGGCCACGCTGTGCTATGTCTCCTTTGACACTGTTGAACAAATTAAGCAATACCGCATGGTCAACAGTCAGCGGACATTGGGTAAATGCCTCGCCGGCAAAAATCGTTAGACCGATGTTGTCGTTCGGACGGCCGTTTATAAATTCAGCTGCAACTTTCTTGGCTGCCTCCAGACGATTCGGCTTCAGGTCTTCAGCCAACATACTGGTAGATACATCTACAGCCATCATGATATCAATTCCTTCTATTTCGGAATTCTGCCAGTTATCAGTTGTCTGAGGACGGGCCAGTACCAAAATAATCATAACAAATGAAAGGATGCGCAATAGGAAGGGAGCATGCAGCAGATACACCTTCCAGCTTTTGGGCGCATTCATATACATGCGGGTAGTTGACACCTGCAAGGTTGGTTCTGTCTTACGGTGTCTCATAATATACCATACGATGTACGGTATAAGGAGAATCAGTAAGAACAGATATTCGATATTAGCAAAAATCATGGTTCCAATGCATTAAAAATTAAAAGAATAGGTCGATAACTGTACGAACGGCAACATACAATGCCACCAATGCAGCGATTCCGGTAATGGCAATGCTGATGATAAGCATAATACGTCCTTCCTTCGAACGTTTCTCTTCTACTCTGATTTCTGTAGGCTCTTTCTTTGCATTCGGGTCTTCCTCCACTTTAGTCTGATTAATAAAGTCGACGGCATTCACCAGGTTCATGTCATTTTCATTCATGAGTGGCGCATGCTTGGCAAACTTGACCAGATCGGCTGTCTCAAACAAAGCTTTCAAATCGTCAATGGATTCCTTGTCCTTTTCTTCCAGCAAGCGGTCAATGATTTCGGCTGAAGTCATTTCCATGGCATTGAAACCGAAACGGTCTTTGATATAAGTACGTATAGCCTCGGTAAGTTCTGTATAGTACTGTTTCGGATCTTCCCGCAACATATTCTTATCGGCTTTGATCTCCTCTATCTTCTTCATGGCAGCCTGATGCGGAGGAAGTTTCGGCTCGATTTTGATAATTTTGATAATAGGCTTATTGTTACAGAAGCGAATAATAAGGAATGCAGTCACGATACCCAACAGGATTACCAACAAGACTGAATATACCAGCGGAGCAATATCACTCCATGTAAGAGGCACTTCACGAATGTCCTTCGGACCGAAGAACTGGTCCGGATGCAGGGTATCAACCGGAATAGAATAGACCTTAAGAGCCAGCGCCTTTGAGCGATATGCCTTGTTATCAACCAAAACTTCGAGAGGAGGCAGATAATACAATGCCGAATCGAAAGATGTAACAGTGTACTCTTGTGTAATCAGCCATCGTTTATTGTCGTTCAGCATCTGGGTGTCGGGCTTCGCCACATCTACTACCTCTACTCCTGTAACAATGGTGTCATTGTTAAACCGGGGAAGGACCAGTTTATGATTGGCATCCATACTTACCTGCAGTTTGATTTTTGCCTGTTCACCGATGAGCAACTGCAGCGAATCGATTGTTGCATCAACGGTAACCTGGGCTTTCAGGCCGGGTATACTTGCCAATAAAAGCAGAACACATCCTATCACTTTCAGATATTTTCTATCAAATAACGTATTTTTCATAACGTTCTCAGTTTCGTTTAGCAAATAAGTTAAGCAATGCTTTTACATAATCCTGATCTGTACGGACAGATACGGAATCCACATTGCTGTGCGTGAAGGTTTCGTTCAACTTCTGCTGACGCGTGAGCCACCACGCATGATGCGCATTACGCAATGCTCTTGATGAAGTGTCTATCCATTGTTCGTGACCGGTTTCCGCATCACGTACTTTCATGAGACCTACATTCGGAAGTTCTTCCAGGCGGCGGTCGTATACCTGTATGGCCACAACATCATGCTTGCGGTTCGCTATGGTCAATGCGCTCTGAAAGTCCTGCTCGTCAATAAAGTCACTTAAAAGGAATGCAGTACAGCGTTTCTTCAGGATATTGGTGAGGTATTCAACCGCACATTTTATATCAGTACGCTTGCTTTCCGGCTGAAAGTCGAGAAGTTCACGGATAATATACAGAATGTGTTTACGTCCCTTCTTGGGAGGAATGAACTTTTCAATATGGTCGGAGAAGAAAATCACTCCGATCTTATCGTTATTCTGGATGGCGGAAAAAGCCAATGTCGCTGCAATTTCCGTTACCATATCCTTTTTCATCATCTTGGCCGTACCGAAATCCAGACTATTGGAAACGTCGACCAACAACATGACTGTCAGTTCACGTTCTTCTTCAAATACCTTCACGAATGGCTTGTCGAAGCGAGCTGTCACATTCCAATCAATATCACGGACATCGTCGCCGTATTGATATTCACGGACTTCCGAAAAGGCCATACCTCTACCCTTAAATGCCGAATGGTATTGGCCGGCAAAGATATTGCTTGAAAGTCCACGTGTCTTTATTTCAATCTGGCGGACGCGTTTTAGTAGTTCACTTGTTTCCATTCTTCTCTAGATAATTAAACTATGAGGACTTATTAAAATGTCCCGGAAAAGAGATGCCTGTAAGACAGACATGAATACTTATGGTCTACTGTGGTGAAAGTATCCTTCAGACTTCTTCTCGATCTGTCCAAATGAAGATGTTCCACCACTGTGAACCGGCTATGATATAAAACCCGATCAAGGCACTTCAACCTTATTCAGGATCTTACTTACAATTTCATCGGAAGTGACATTGGTTGCTTCAGCTTCATAGGTCAGTCCGATACGGTGACGCAATACGTCATGAGCTACTGCACGGACGTCTTCCGGAATAACATAACCACGACGCTTGATAAAGGCATAGCTACGTGCGGCAAGAGCCAGATTGATAGAAGCACGTGGAGAGCCACCGAAACCGATCAAGCCTTTCAAGTCCTTGAGGTCATACTTCTCGGGATAACGGGTTGCAAAGACAATATCTGCAATATATTGTTCAATTTTTTCGTCGATATAGACCTGACGGACAACTTTACGGGCTTCCATGATTTCTTCTGCTTTCAGAATAGGACGGATTTCAATCTTGTCACCGGAAATATTCTGACGGATAATCTTCTTTTCTTCTTCGATTTTCGGATAATCAATGATAACCTTCAGCATGAAACGGTCTACCTGAGCTTCAGGCAACGGATAAGTACCTTCCTGTTCAATCGGATTCTGAGTCGCCATTACCAGGAAAGGTTCCGGTAATGGAAATGTCTCTTTACCTAAAGTAACCTGACGTTCCTGCATCGCTTCCAGCAACGCACTCTGAACTTTTGCCGGAGCACGGTTTATTTCATCGGCCAAAACAAAGTTTGCAAAAATCGGACCCTTTTTGGCTATGAACTGTTCGTCCTTTTGGCTATATATCATAGTACCGATCACATCGGCAGGGAGCAAATCGGGAGTAAACTGTACACGACTGTATTTAGAATCAATTAGTGATGCCAATGTTTTGATTGCTAATGTTTTAGCCAATCCAGGAACACCTTCTAGCAGAATATGTCCGTCAGATAACAGACCAATCAACAATGATTCCACAAGATGTTTCTGACCGACGATGACCTGATCCATACCTGTCATCAAGTTAGTAACGAATGAGCTCTGGCGCTCGATACGTTCGTTCAATTCACGAATGTCAATAGCTTCAGCCATAATTTCTTTCTTATTTTAAATGTTTTTTCTATAATCGGCTTTTTATGTCGTATAACACGACTTTATTTTAATCAAAGTCCAAAAGTACGGCATTATATTAACAGAAGCAACTAATTTTTATTAAAAAAACTAGCTGCTTCCAAGGTTTTAATTCTTATTGGACTAAAGAAGTTTAAAAATTATCTTCAGTCCATTTTTCTTATTTTTTGTCCGATTTCGGAGTCAACACCGGAATACGGATCGTGATGCCTTTCGGAATGTTGTCGGCATCTTTAATTATATCCTTATTATGACGGACCAGATACGGCCATAATTTCTTGTTTCCATAAAACTTGAGAGATACCTTAACCAGGCTTTCTCCCGGTTGTATGGTGTAGGTACCTTGAGTACCTGTAATAGTATATTCCACTGTGTCAGCCAAGGTTTCCTTCTTGGCGGAAACTGTATTTACCTGTGGTTGTCTACGGACTGAGAATACCGTATCTTTACCCTTCTGAGGCTGTTGTAAGGGAATAGGTGCAGATATATCCGTATCTTTTTTTTGAACTATCCTTACAGCAGGAATGACTTTTGTCGTAATCGTATCTTTCTGGACAGATACCGGTTGTCGCTTCTGCTCTTCCTGTATCAATGACCGGACAATAGATTCTGGAATATATCTTCTTCCGGAAAGAATTCCCCATACGATTCCTCCACCTACTAATATTCCTATAAGCAGTACCGTAGCAATCATACACCATGGAAGCCTGAATATCCGTTTGGATGCAGAACTTTCTTTGCTGCCGCCAGTCTCCTCGGAAGGCTGTTGTTCCTCTTCTACAGGATCTGTTTCCGGATGCACATCTGTTTTTTCCTCAGTCGGAATGTTGTCGTTTTCCATTTCTCCCTGATTCGGATTCATGTCCGGATTTTCTATAGTTTCAACCGCCTCGTCTTCGTCGTCTGCATCAGGCTCCCCTATCTCCCGTCCGCTTTCATCCATGTCATCAAAACGGGTGTTTTCGTTCAGAACTACTGTCTCAAAATGAGAAAACGGTTTATTCACCAGATCCCGCATGGTTGTATCGGGTGTAAAGGTAATACGGTTGTGCCCCATGATCTTGATGCGTTCTCCCGTATTGACATCAATACTTTCACGGGTATCAACTTCTACCAGTTTAAAAGTGCCTAATCCTTTTATCTTGACATACTTATCATTTTCAAGAGCTTCTTCTATCAGCGCAAAAAAAGTCTTGACAAATGTTTCGGCATCTGTCTGATCCATGTCATGGCGCTGAGCCAGTAAATTTATAAGTTCTTGAATTATAAGTTTTTCATTCATCGGCAAAGGTATTTTTGAACTTTTCTTTCAATGTCGTACTGGGCTTGTACGTCAAGATAAGCTTGGGAGGAACCAACAGACGTTGTCGGGTGACAGGATTGACAGTAATACGTTCCATTTTCTTCTTCACTTCAAAAGTCCCGAATCCTGAAAAGCTCAATATCTTACCTTCTTGCAATTCTTCTCCCATAATACTGACAACAGATGCCACCAGTTGTGTAGCATCTTTATTTGTATATCCCAGACGGCGTGAAAGTTCGCCTATCAATTCTTTGTTATTCATTGAACCAGGCTTTAGTTTTATATTAACCGGGCATACAGGTCAAAATCATCGGCATCATAAACTTCCACCCGATGGAAGGAACCGATATTCAACCGCTTACCTTCATCCTTGATCAGTACCTCAGGATCCACTTCCGGAGAATCGAATTCCGTCCGGCCGATGTAATATTCACCTTCCTTACGGTCTATAATCACTTTGAACTCCTTGCCAATTTTAGAATGGGTTATTTCATTGGATATTTCCTGTTGCAAAGACATCAGTTCATCCAGTCTACGCTGTTTCGTTTCTTGGGGGATCTCATCCTTATAATGTCTGGCAGAATAGGTACCTTCCTCTTCCGAGTAGGCAAAAGCTCCCATCCTTTCAAATCGAGCCCATCGTATAAATTCTTTCAATTCTTCAAAATCAGCTTCTGTCTCTCCAGGATGCCCGACCATCAATGTCGTCCGCAAATGTATGCCGGGTACTTCCTTACGGAATCTTTCTATCAGTGCATAAGTCTCTTCCTTGGTTACATGCCGGCGCATCATCTTCAACATATTGTCACTGATATGTTGTAGAGCGATATCCATGTATTTACATACGTTTTCATGTTCACGCATGACGCGAAACAGATCTTCCGGGAAATGTGCCGGATAAGCATAATGCAGGCGTATCCATTTCACTCCAGGAATTTCGGCTATTCTTTCAATCAATTCCGGAAGCATCTGTTTCTTGTAAAGATCAACTCCATAATAAGTAAGCTCTTGAGCAATCACCTGAAATTCCTTTACGCCTTTGGATACCAACAGGCGGACTTCGTCCAGAATCTCATCCATCGGGCGCGAAACATGATGTCCCGTAATGATAGGAATGGCACAATATGAACATTTACGGTCGCACCCCTCCGAAATCTTCAGATAAGCATAATGCTTGGGAGTTGTAAGATGGCGTTCAATGGCGAATTCAGAATGATAGTTCTTTCCCAAATCGGCCAAAAGTTCATTCCAGTTGAATTTGCCGTAAAACTTGTCAACCTGAGGGATTTCCATTTTCAGTTCTTTCAGATAACGCTCTGACAAGCATCCCATTACGTATAGTTTCTTCAAACGGCCTTCTTCCTTTGCCTGACAGAATTCCAATATCATATTGATGGATTCTTCCTTTGCATCACCTATAAAGCCACATGTATTGATTACGGCTATTTCCCCTTGAGGATTCTCACTGTCATGGGTAACCTTATATCCATTAGCTTCCAACTGTTTCATCAGCTTTTCAGAATCTACCAGATTCTTGGAACATCCTAATGTAATTATATCGATTGTATTTTTTCTCATTTATTATCGGTTTCTCCAAATAATGAATCAACAAATTCACGACGACGAAAAATCTGCAGGTCTTCAATCCCTTCACCTAGACCGATATATTTGACCGGTATCTTGAACTGGTCCGAAATGCCGATTACTACTCCACCTTTGGCTGTACCGTCCAGCTTCGTGATAGCCATAGCGGTAACTTCGGTTGCTAATGTAAACTGCTTAGCCTGTTCGAATGCATTCTGCCCTGTAGAACCGTCAAGTACCAGCAGGACTTCGTGCGGGGCATCGGGAACAACTTTCTGCATGACCTTCTTTATCTTGGTAAGCTCATTCATCAGGTTGATCTTGTTATGCAGACGTCCTGCCGTATCTATGATCACTACATCCGCATTATTCGCTACGGCAGAACTAAGTGTATCGAATGCCACAGATGCCGGATCTGCTCCCATCTTTTGTTTGACAACAGGCACTCCTACCCGTTCTCCCCAAATGACCAACTGCTCTACCGCAGCGGCCCGGAAGGTATCAGCAGCGCCCAGATAGACCGATTTTCCTGCTTTCTTGAACTGGTAAGCCAGCTTTCCGATTGTCGTAGTCTTTCCGACTCCGTTTACACCGACCACCATGATCACATATGGTTTCTTTCCTTCGGGAACAGTAAATTCCTCAGAATCGACAGTATTGTTTTCTGTCAGCAGAGCGGCAATTTCCTCACGCAGAATGTTATTGAGTTCCTGAGTGTTTACATATTTGTCTTTTGCCACACGTTTTTCTATACGTCTGATTATATTCAACGTAGTTTCTACACCGACATCCGAGGTTATCAGCACCTCTTCCAGATTATCCAGTACTTCATCATCTACCTTTGATTTACCGGCTACGGCACGGGCTATCTTCCCAAAGACACTTTCCTTTGTTTTAGATAATCCTTTATCCAAGGTTTCTTTCTTTTCCTTCGAAAAAAAACTAAAAAATCCCATACGGCTTGTTTTTATTTATCTATTTATGATACAAAGATATAATGAAACTTTCTTACTCACAAAAAAAGAACAATATATCTCTTTCAATTATTGTTCCGGCAGCCAGATTCCTGATAAAATAAAAAAGGCCATCCAAATCAATTTTGGGTGGCCTTTTACAAAAGTTGTTTCTTTATATTTATTTCTTGAAGAAGTCTTGAACTTTTTCATTTGGAACCATTTGTTCATCAAAAACGTAAGCTCCGGTTTTCGGTGACTTAACCATTTTGATAACCTTGGTATAAGAACGACCTTCTTTACCTGTCTGAAGTGTTGCGACTGTTTTCTTTGCCATGGTTTTCTATTATTTAATTTCTTTGTGAACTGTTACTCTTTTCAAAATAGGATTGTACTTTTTCAGTTCCAATCTTTCAGCGGTATTTTTTCTGTTTTTAGTGGTAATGTAACGAGATGTTCCCGGCATACCGCTATCCTTCATTTCTGTGCATTCAAGGATTACCTGTACTCTATTCCCTTTAGCTTTCTTAGCCATAGTCTTCTTCTCCTTTTAATTAACCAATAATTTTGATAGTTTTCCAATCACAATAACCTTTGGCAACTGCTTCATTCAGCGCTGCGTCCAGGCCTTTCTTGTTAATAACTCGTAAGCCGTTAGCACAGATATTCAGGCTAATCCAGCAATCCTG
>ULQU01048517.1_pt1 | contig 15507 bp, 9 predicted proteins | sample 1954841 | NCBI WGS metagenome assembly ULQU01 (sample SAMEA4835664, study PRJEB28245) | human gut metagenome | biome: gut microbiome; material: fecal sample | place: Denmark | collected 2008
ATGAACGGTTGTGCCGACGCAGCAGACAGGCCAACCTCACGCTGGCTGAATTCCTCCGCATATCAGCCTTTGAGACGACGATAACGGCCAGGCACTCTGCCGAGGAAACAGCTGTCATACGCAACCTTACGGGTATGGCGAACAACCTGAACCAGCTTACCCGTCTGTCCCATCAGGCCGGGTTCCACCGTACCCAAAGGACGATGACAGAACTCCTGCAGAAGCTCAAGGAGATTATTGTCCGGTACAGGCACGGAGAAAGGAGGCCGTCATGATTGGCAAGATCAAGAAAGGGAAATCCTTCGGCGGCTGTATCCGTTACGTGATGGGCAAGGACAATGCGGAAATTATTGACTCCGACGGTGTACTGATGGCACCACTTTGAAGAAAAGCAAAAGATAGTAAAATCCTGATTTCCAAGCGAAATCAGGATTTTTTGTTTTCTCCAGGCACGCAAAAAACGGCAAAATATTACCGTTCGAGGTGGAGCAAAAGGTGGAGATAAAAGAATGATAACTGGAAATATCAAAATATTGTTGTATCTTTGGTAACGGACATATCAACATTCACTATGGATGGAAAAACACAAAAAGACAGAATCAGAGGCTCGCTGGTTGGAGGTGCCATCGGCGACACATTGGGATATCCTGTTGAATTCATTTCATCATACAGTACCATCCAATCCAGATCTGGTGAAAAAGGTATAACCCGCTTGAAGCCTTCCTATAGCCGGAAAAACGGGAATAAAGCCCTCGAAAAAGCCTATATATCTGGCAACTGTAATTCTACTGGAGCCGTAACCGGAAATATACTTGGAGCTGCAATCGGAGACGATGCCATACCCCGACATTATAAGGAAGTCCTGAAGCTGGACGATGTAATTCTACATGTAGCTAAACCAGAAACAACAAACTTTATGAACATAATTTCCGAACCATGAAACTGTACAACCTATTCATAAGCCTTTTCCTGTCGGCTTCATTCCTGTCGGCCAGTCCGGCGGAAGCGCAAGAATGGCCTACACAAGAGAACCTGCAGGCACGGCAGACCTTTTCCGACAACAAATTCGGCATATTCCTCCATTGGGGAATCTACAGCATGTTCGCCCAAGGGGAATGGTACATGAACAACCTTAATCTGGACAACAAGGAATATGCAAAGGCGGCTGCGGGATTCTATCCGGCCAGATTCAATGCCAAAGAATGGGTATCGGCCTTTAAAGAGGCCGGCGCCAGATATATCTGTTTCACAACCCGCCATCACGACGGATTTTCCATGTTCGATACGCAATATTCCGATTATGATATTGTAGATGCAACTCCGTTCAAACGAGATATTCTGCGAGAACTTACGGATGAATGTAAACGTCAGGGATTAAAAATCCATTTCTATTATTCCCACATAGACTGGACACGCGACGATTATCCGGCAGGAAGAACCGGACGGGAGACAGGGAAAGACCCGGCCAAGGCCGACTGGAATTCCTATTTCAACTTTATGAATAACCAGCTTACCGAACTGATAACGAATTACGATCCCGATGCCATCTGGTTCGACGGCTATTGGGACCAGCCCGATACTTTCAACTGGCACCTGGAAGAACAATATTCCATGATCCATAAGCTGAAACCGGAGTGCCTGATAGGCAACAATCACCATGTAACCCCATTCGCAGGTGAAGATATCCAGATTTTCGAGCGTGACCTGCCGGGTGAAAATACAGCCGGACTCTCTGGACAGTCTATCAGCAGACTACCGCTTGAAACTTGCCAGACCATGAACGGAATGTGGGGATACAAGATAGCCGACCAGAACTACAAATCGGTAGAAACCCTGATACAGTATCTGGTAAGCGCCGCAGGGAAAGGAGCCAACCTCCTGCTGAACATCGGTCCACAACCCGACGGGGAATTGCCGTCGGCTGCCCTGGAACGTCTGAAAGGTATGGGAGAATGGCTCAAAATTTATGGAGAAACCATTTATGGGACAACTGCCGGAGACGTTCCGGCACGGCCATGGGGAGTAACGACCCGGAAAGGCGACAAGCAATATGTACATATCTTATCTTTACAGGATAACAGTCTGTTCCTGCCGGTTACTTCCAAGGTAAAGAAGGCTGTAGTCTTCGACACACGTAAACCGGTCTCTTTCGAACAGACCAAGGACGGACTGCTTCTCAAATTGGGAGAAATTCCCCAGTCGACCGATTACATTATCGAACTGACAATGAAATGATCTGTACCAGAAACATGACCACAGTATGAAACGACCCTATATATTGGAAATCTGTGCAGGAAGCATAGAAAGCGCATATGCAGCCCTACAGGGAGGTGCATCACGCATTGAATTGTGCTCGGCCCTTCCGGAAGGTGGAATCACTCCATCGTATGGAGCCATGATACAAGCCCACCGGATAGCCGGACTGAAAGTACATGTCCTCATCCGCCCCCGTGGGGGTGATTTCCTCTACAGTAAAGCAGAAACGGAACAAATGACGGAAGACATCCTCATGGCACGGCACATCGGAGTGGAAGGGGTTGTTATCGGTGCACTGACAGCCAAAGGCGATATCGACGTACCTGCCATGGAACAGATGATAGCCGCAGCCGAAGGAATGGACATAACCTTCCACCGTGCCTTCGACTTATGCCGTGATCCGATGGATGCCCTCGAAACCATTATCGGTCTGGGATGTCATCGACTGCTCACTTCCGGCCAGGCACCCTCGGCCGAAGCAGGAACAGCGCTGTTAAAGCAACTGGTGGCAAAAGCGGGAGAGCGCCTGACAATCATGCCAGGCGGCGGTATCAATGCCGGCAATATAGCCGGAATAGCGGCCAGTACCGGAGCACGGGAATTTCACACATCGGCCAGTAGCGTATTTCAAAGCCGGATGGAATTCCACAGGAATAACGTAACCATGGGTAAGGCGAATACCGACGAATACGCACGTAAAGAAACCGATCCTGCAAAAGTCTCGGCTATTCTACATGCTCTCCGCCAGGCCTAGACCATCACTGCAACTTGCTTATTACATTCATCAGCTGTTCACCTAACCCGATTGTGTATCCTTGTGATACGAAAACGACCCTGTTGAATGTATCGGCTATAATGAAGACCGGACGCGAAGTCCTGTCTTTCAGATTCATCGCTTCACAAATCTCTCCGGCTATCTTTCCACCCGGATCTATTCCATAGCTGACAGTGGAAGGCATCCCTTTGAAATCGTCCGCACGGAAACGCCGGTAATCATCTTCACCGGCAAAGAGCAGGATAATGGAACGCCCCCATTCCTCAAAGTCTTCCTTACAAGCTGCAATGTCATTCAAGGCGTGATTGGTAGGTTCCGTATTCGGGGTAAGCAGACCTATGATGAAATAGCCTCTGTCGGTTGTCGACAGGACCGATTTCTGCTTTTCCGCCTGTATATCATAATACAGGTCTTCCGAATTGAAGCTACCTATGACCTGGACATCATTCTTGTCTTCACGCATCGCCAATGCAGCCGAAACTGTATTTCCCGCCTCTACCTGCAGAAAGCTTAAAGTCGACAGCACCTTTCCGCTGGCCATACGGGTACCGGTAACCAACAGATAATCACCGGCATCCATATCGGCACCTTCCTTGAACAGATTCTTCCATGTCCCCGACTCCGGATAGTTCTGCAATACCGGCATGCCATCTTCTATCTTGCTTACGGTAAAATGAGTATAATACTTCGGATCTTCCAGACGGCCTACCTGCCTGTAAGTGAGCTTCAACTTTCCACGGGGAACAGAAACACGGGCTTTCTCTGCGTCAAGGTCTACATCCTGCCATGCACCTCCGGCATAATACTGGACCTTTCCGGTCACCTCATCAATACGCGCGGCTATCCCCATACTACGTGCCCCGGCAACGAAAAAGATATCCCTGGAATGGGCATCGGTACGGCGTAAATTCCATACCCCGTCGGGATTCATACACAGATTCTGCGGATTCCAGTCCGTATCCAGCCGGATATTTTTCTTACAGAACGTTATCCATTGTTCCGGATCGGCCTGCATACGTTCCAGATCACGTTCCAGTACTTCCTGGAAAAAAGCCTTATAGGAAGTAAGCATCTCATTGCTTACCCTCGGATTCATGACATACCTGTAATAAAACTCATCTTTCCTGTCGGCGGGCAACGTATTGTACAGATGGTCTTTCAATACATTCACCGGCGTGTCACGCAAATCCTTTTCTGCCAGTACCTGCAACAAGGACAATGCGTCGTCCCGCCTTCCTTCCGCCTCTTCCAGGAATTTCATGATTGCCTCATGGTTTCCCCTTGACGCGATGACCAAAGCCACCGCCTTCTCTGCCTCCAGCCCTAATGAATCGGCCCATATTCTGATTTCCTCTTCAGTCGGGAAAGTCGCCACGTAAGCATTCCGTACAGAATCCTCATAGGCAAACCGTTCCTTATTCCGCATCACCTGCTCTTCCGTTACCACCGGAGTATTGTCGCCTCCGGCCGGCGGAACCACATCCAGTTCCAACGTTCCCGAATATCCCTTCTGGTGCTCCAGCCGCAAGATCAGCCGGTTATCCTTCCCCATACTGCATTTTACGAATCCGAAATACCCGTCTTTGGCCGCCCAGACCAGACAATCGCCCAGACCGGCCGAAAAAGAAACCTTCCCTCCTGCATCCGTTGTCCGGATGGCGGCCGAATAAAATTCGGCATAGTTATATAGTTTGAAATGTACAGGTATATGAGGTACCGGATTTCCATCCTTATCCATGACTGTAATCTGTACCGGAGAAACAGAAGCATAATTGGCCGTAACGTTGATTTCAGTATAGCAGGGATTGACACTCATCACGTCCTCCGGTCCGTCATAACGGCCGAACACCTTGGTATGCATCAACATTCCTCTAGATGCAGGAGCATTGAACCATGCCATATTCAGCACGGGCTCCGGTTCACAGGCTCCCAGGAAATACCATTTGCCGTCTACCCACGCTTCCACCCAGGCATGATTGTCATCGGTATGAGCCCAGCGGGGAGTATAGACCTGTCTGGCCGGAATCCCCACTGCACGTAAAGCCGCAACCGTAAAGGTAGACTCTTCACCACACCGCCCATATGCGGTACGTACCGAAGCCAAAGGTGAACTGGTACGCGAATCGGAAGGCTTGTACGTCACCTTTTCATGGCACCAATGATTCACTTCCAATACAGCGTCGTACATGGAAAGTCCCTTTACGCGATCCTTGAGCTCCTCATAAAATACTTTACGGCTCTCGTCCAGATTTTCATTATTGACACGCACCGGCAATACAAAATGCCGGAACTCCCGTTCCGGAACGATTGCTCCCCAAGGCATCTCTCTGCGTGCCTTCAAGGAATAGTCAACATTTTCCTTGTAGAACTTTCCTGTATAGTCTGTCAGATCGGGTAAAGGCATATAGGCATACAGAAACATCAGGGCTTCCCGCTCTTCGTTAGAAAGAGGCTGGTTGAATATCGGGATATATACAGAAAGAGAATCCATGCGATTTCTGAAATCCTGCTCTACAGTCACATTCCCGGTCCCGGCAAAAACAGCCGTTACCATCCCCCAGCCCATCAAGGCCAGTAACAGACTTCTTAATTTATATGTTTTCATAGTTATATCTTCCAAATTTACATTTACAAATATATAAAAGTCACAGCTATTTACATAATCTGACAAAAAAACAAACATATTTCCGGATTATTTGCCACTTTTTATTCCATATATACGTATACCGATACATTTTTTCATTAATTTTGAAATCCATTTATCAATAGAGAAAACACGGAATACATCCGGTTTCATTTACAAGAACAAAAATAACTTTATTTATTACCATGAAAAAACTTCTTTTGCTAGGCATTTTGGGAAGCGCCTTCTCGCTTGCACAGGGGCAGACTTTCAACGAATGGAAAGACCCTGAAATCAATGCAGTAAACAGGTATCCGATGCACAGCCACTTTTTCGCTTACGAAACCGACGAACTGGCATCGAAAGGCATCAAGGAACAATCTCAGAATTTTATGACACTGAACGGAGACTGGAAATTCTTTTGGGTCAAGGATGCAGACGCACGTCCCACAGATTTCTGGGAAACCGGTTTCAACGACAAAGGTTGGGATAACCTCAAAGTCCCTGCCGTATGGGAACTGAACGGTTACGGTGACCCGATTTATGTAAATGTAGGTTATGCATGGCGCAACCAGTACCGGAACAATCCTCCCCTGGTTCCGACAGAAAACAACCATGTAGGTTCATACCGTAAAGAAATCATGGTCCCGGCCGAATGGAAAGGCAAAGAAATCATCGCACATTTCGGTGCTGTAAGTTCGAACATGTACCTGTGGGTCAACGGGAAGTTTGTAGGATACAGCGAAGACAGCAAACTGGAAGCCGAATTCAATCTGACTCCCTACCTGAAACCCGGACAGAAAAACCTGATTGCTTTCCAAGTGTTCCGCTGGTGCGACGGAAGCTATCTGGAAGACCAGGACTTTTTCCGTTTTACCGGAGTGGCACGCGACTGTTACCTTTACGCACGTAACCAGCAACGCATCGATGATATCCGTGTAACACCCGATCTGGACAATGAGTACAAGAACGGTACACTGAACATCAGCATGAACCTGAAAGGCAACAACACCGTATCCCTGGAGCTGATGGACGCCCAGAACCAATGCGTAGCCTCAGCCGAAGTGAAAGGTTCGGGCACAAAAACAGCTGCACTGGCTGTTGAAAGCCCTCATAAATGGAGTGCCGAAGTCCCTTATCTGTACACGTTACGCGCTACAGTCAAACAAGGGAACAAGATAAAGGAAGTGGTTCCGGTAAAAGTCGGGTTCCGCAAGATTGAAATCAAGAACGCACAAGTCCTGGTCAACGGACAACCCGTCCTCTTCAAAGGAGCCGACCGTCATGAAATGGATCCCGACGGCGGTTACGTGGTTTCACGTGAACGCATGATACAGGATATCCAGATCATGAAGAAATTCAACCTGAATGCCGTACGTACCAGCCACTACCCCGACGATAATTTCTGGTATGACTTATGCGACCGGTACGGTCTGTACGTAGTGGCCGAAACAAACATCGAATCTCACGGTATGGGATACGGTGAATCTACTCTGGCCCGAAACGCATCCTACAAGAAAGCACACATGGAGCGCAACCAGCGCAACGTACAGCGCAACTTCAATCATCCGAGCATCATCTTCTGGTCATTAGGAAACGAAGCCGGATACGGACCTAGCTTCGAAGCTGCCTACGACTGGATCAAGGCCGAGGATCCGAGCCGCCCGGTACAATACGAGCAGGCACACCAGAACGGAAAAACCGATATCTTCTGCCCGATGTACTACAGTTACTACGACTGCATCAAATACAGTGAAGACGACAGTAAACAGAAACCGCTTATCCAATGTGAATATGCACATGCCATGGGTAATTCACAAGGTGGATTCAAGGAATATTGGGACATTATCCGTAAATATCCGAAATACCAGGGTGGATTTATCTGGGACTTCGTAGACCAGTCTGTACGCTGGACAGGCAAGAACGGAAAGATGATCTACGCTTACGGAGGCGATTTCAACCGTTTCGACGCCAGCGACAACAATTTCTGCGACAATGGTCTGATCAGCCCCGACCGTATTCCGAACCCTCACATGTATGAGGTAGGATATTATTACCAGAATATCTGGACTACCCTGAAGAACCCGTCGACCGGTGAAATCAGTATCTATAACGAGAACTTCTTCCGCGACCTGTCGGCCTACCGTCTGGAATGGGAACTGCTGAAGGACGGACAACCTGTACGTAACGGAGAGATCGAGAATCTGACTGTCGCCCCGCAACAGACTGCAAACATCAAACTGAACATCGGGCAGACAGATAATGACAGCGAATGGCTGCTGAACGTAAAATACGTACAGAAAGAACGTGAAGGCGTCATCCCGTCAGGACATGTAGTAGCCAAAGACCAACTGGCCCTCACCGGATATCAGGCTCCGTCCATGGAACTGCAGAACAAACAGGACATGAACATAGCCGTTGAAGCTCCGAAAGCCGACGGCTGGAATTCCAACTATCTGGTAATAAACGGCAACAACTTTGAAATCGATTTCAGCCGCTATACCGGGTTCATCAGCTACTATGCCGTAAACGGACAGGAAATGATCAAGGAGGGTGGAGCCCTTACCCCGAACTTCTGGCGTGCACCTACCGACAATGACTTCGGAGCAAGGCTGCAGAACGAATATGCAGTCTGGAAGAATCCGGAAATCAAACTGGAAGAACTGAAGAATGAAGAAAAGGACCAGCAGCAGATTGTATCGGCAACCTACAGCATGCCCGATGTATCGGCCAAACTGTACCTCACTTACGTAATCAATAATACCGGAAGCGTCAAGGTAACCCAGAAAATGGTAGCCGACAAGAATGTCAAGGTACCGAACATGTTCCGCTTCGGTATGCAGATGGTCATGCCGAAATCCTTTGAGAAGATCACCTACTACGGACGCGGACCGGTTGAGAACTACAGTGACCGCAACCATTGCACCGATCTGGGTATCTACCGGCAGACCGTCACCGACCAGTTCTACCCTTATATCCGCCCGCAGGAAACCGGAACCAAGACAGACATCCGCTGGTGGGATCTTACCGACAGCAGCAACCGGGGACTGAAGTTCATATCAGAAGCTCCCTTCTCGGCATCGGCCTTGCATTACAGCATCGCGACCCTCGACGACGGCGACAACAAGAGACAGAGCCATTCGTTCGAACTGGAAGAAGACAACCTGACCAACCTGCTGATCGATAAGGCACAGATGGGACTGGGTTGTGTCAACAGCTGGGGCGCCCGTCCGAACAAAGAATACATGCTGCCATACCAGGATTATGAATTCACCTTCATCATGACACCGGTACAGCACGTGGTAGCCTTCGAATAAGCCACATATACAAACAGAAAAAGACCGCTTCGGAATGGAACATTCTCCCGAGGCGGTCTCTTTTTTTATAACCGTTACCGGAAACTTTAATCCAGATACAAATAATCATAATGCACCAACGGACGTTGCCCGTGAACTCCCAACATCCGGCGGGCTTCTTCCGAATCGACACCGATACGGCCCACTCCTATCTGTTTCCCTTTCGGATCCATGATCTTCACGATATCGTCTTTCTCAAACTCTCCCTCAATACGGGTAACCCCTACAGGCAACAGGCTCACCGCCTTCTTCCCTTTCAGAACCTTGACAGCATCACCGTTAAGATGAATCTCTCCTTTGGCAAACCCTTCACTGTGTGCAATCCATTTCTTTACACTGGACACAGGTGCCGGTGCCGGAATAAAACGGGTGCAGACCGTCTGTTCCGGATGCTGAAGCAAGTCGATCAGGATATTGTCTTTCTTTCCGTTCGCTATAATAACGGTGATGCCTTCATCGGCTACCTTACGGGCTATGGATGTCTTGGTAAGCATTCCGCCACGTCCGAACCCCGACTTTTCCGTCTGGATGTAATCCGACAGGTCCTTACCCTGCTCCACCTCCCGGATAACCGATGTTCCCGGCTGTGAAGGAGAGCCGTTATAGATCCCGTCAATGTTACTCAAGATCACCAATGCCTGCATATCCATCATGGAAGCGATCATACCCGACAGCTCATCATTATCGGTAAACATCAGTTCGGTAACCGAAATGGTATCATTTTCATTGACTATCGGGATCACTCCGTTTTCCAGCATCACACGCATACAGTTGCGCTGATTCAGATAATGGCGGCGCGTACCGAAACTTTCTTTCGTAGTAAGGACCTGCCCTACGGCAATGCCATGTTCCCGGAACAGTTCATAATACCGGTTGATCAGCTTGGCCTGTCCTACCGCCGAAAACAACTGACGCTGGTCGACACTGTCCAACTTACGCGACACCTTGATTTCACTCCTTCCGGAAGCAACGGCACCCGATGAAACCAGTACCACCTCCACTCCTGCCTTATGCAGTTCGGCTATCTGGTCGACCAATGCCGAAACACGCGTAATATCCAACGTACCGTCCTTACGTGTCAAGACATTGCTTCCTACCTTCACCGCTACTTTTGTAAACTGAAACGCCATATCCACTTTCATTTTATTTCATTCCGCAAAGATAAACCTTTACGGCAAACAAGACCGAAATACGTCCAATAAATTATAAAAACACCATTTGACAAACTTTTGAAACTTCATATTCATGCAAAATTGCGTAACTTTGCACCGCTTAAACAAAAACGTTCACAGACTATGATCAAAGCTATCTTTTTCGATATCGACGGAACACTGGTCTCTTTCCAGACCCATACTATACCGCAATCTACCCTCGACGCACTGAAACTGCTGCGTGAAAAAGGAATCAAGGTATTCATTGCAACCGGACGCCCCGAATCACTGATGATACATGCCGTAGGACACCTCGACTTCGACGGATACATCACCCTGAACGGCGCCTGCTGTTTTACGGCCAGCCATGAAAATATCTATAAAGGTACCATCCCCCAAGACGATATAGAACGGCTGATTACCTATCACAAAGAACATCCCGACACTCCCTTCGTATTCGTACACGGCAACCAATGGTTCATAACCAATGTAAACGATGCCGTACGGGAGGTAGCCCGACTCATCGAAATCTCAATTCCTCCGGTAAAACCCATCGAGGAAGCACGTGGAAAAGAAATTCTGCAGATCATGGGGTATTTCACACAGGATGACGACCTGGAAGTATTCCGCAAGATACTGACCCATTGCGAACCGATGCGCTGGCACCCATCCTTTGCCGATATCATCGCCCGGGGAAACAGCAAAAGCCATGGCATCGACGAAGTGATCCGATACTACGGCATCAACCTAGACGAAACAATGGCTTTCGGCGACGGCGGAAACGATATCCCGATGCTGCAGCATGTAGGCCTGGGAGTAGCCATGGGAAACGCGGCTCCCGAAATACAGGCTTCGGCCAAATATGTAACCACCTCGGTAGATGATAACGGTATCTGGAATGCCCTGAAACATTTCGGAATCATCTGACATCCGCCCTATAAAAAATCTGTTCCCGGCTATTCTATGTAACTATCGAACAGCCGGGAACAGCAATAGAAAAAATTTCAATCTACAGACCCATTATTTGAACCGGAGACGGACAGTTTTCACTACATCCGCTCCATTATTAATTCCTTCTGCCTTGATCCGGACAACGGCACTTCCCTTCTTGCCGTTAGAACGGACTACAGCAAGCGCACGGCCTTTCCACAGATGATGCGTATTGTCGGAATATGAATCTTCATCCTTGAGGTCGGCATTACCCAAACCCTGCAGACATCCCGCTCCTTTTACAGAAACAGAAAGCATATTATCGGCCAAAGGAACCACATTGCCGGCCTTGTCTACAGCTTCTATCACCAGGAAAGAGAGATCTCCGCCATCGGCATCCAACTGACTTCTATCAGCTGTAACACGGATAGAAACCGGATCTCCAGCCGACGACAACGTAGTAGTTTCTACCACTTTTCCATCACGTACACCTTCTGCCTTCAATACCCCAGGTTTGTATGGCAGAGAGAAAACCGCTTTCATCTGTTCAACCGGTTTTTCTTCTATCAGCTGGTCGTTCAAGTAAAGACGGACTGCCGGGTAATGAGAGTACACTTCCACTTCAATGGATTTACCTTCATGTCCGGGCCAGGTCCAACTTTCAAATGTAGGCCAGGTAGACCATGCGGTAGTATGTATCTTTCCTTTGTAACCATCCGGTTCCTTTACAGCAATGTACAGATGTTCATCCCCGTCTTCATTCCAAAGCATTGAACGGTAATGGCTGATAGGTTTACGCAATCCGGTAAGATCAACATCGCCGCAATATGCTCCATGCCACGGATACATCAGACCCTGATAATGCTCGCCGGGAATATCACCATCGTAATACCAACGTCCGATAGCTGATTCACCGAGATAGTCGATTGCGGTCCATACAAAATCACCGATTACATATGAATGGTCCTTCACAGCCCGGAAATTCTGCCATGCACCATTCGGGAATGATTCTGTCTGCATCATCACCCGTGAAGGGATACGCTTATGGTCACTTTCCGCCTTAAAGATCATATAATTATATCCTACAATATCCTGAGCCTCGGCCAGTGGATCGTATATTTCCCAATCACGGTCCCATGCCGCAAGCGCTGAAGTAACCGGACGGGTAGGATCAATTTTCCGGCACAATCCGGCAAGCTTGCGCGCCGTAGTCACAGCCTCGATCTTCTTACGTTCAATAACTTCATTACCGATACTCCAACAGAAAATGCTGGGATGATTACGGTCACGGAGCAACATCACTTCAAGATCGCGTTCCCACCATTCATCGAACAAAGTATGATAATCATAGGTATTCTTCAAATCGCGCCAGCCATCGAAAGCCTCATCTATTACCAGAAGTCCCAATTTGTCGCAAGCGTAAAGGAATGCTTCGGAAGGAAGATTGTGTGAAGTACGTACCGCATTGAATCCGGCCTGCTTCATCAGCTCAACCTTGCGCCATTCCGCACGGTCGAATGCGGCAGTTCCCAGAATACCATTGTCATGATGTACACATCCACCGTTCAGCAATATCGGTTTGCCGTTCAGCAGGAATCCCCTTTCTGCAGAATAGGCAATTGTACGGAACCCGAAAGTCTCGTCTGTACAATCCAGCACCTTTCCCTCTTCGGCTACCGTAACATGAGCCGTATACAAATTCGGACTCTCGGGTGTCCATGCCTTCGCATCTGCAAGTTCCAGTGTCTGCTCGGCAGTAATCTTTGCTCCAGGCTGTAATTCATAAGCTTTTTCCTTGACCTGACCGGCCACTTCAATCTTGACCTCAACCGTCTTTGCCTCTTTGGTCTCATTTACCACATCGGCCTTCACCACTGCAGTATGCAAGTCGGGAGTCTGGATCTGAATTCCCCAGTTGGCAATGTGTACCGGTTCTTTTTCTATCCACCATACGTTCCGATAGATACCAGAACCGGTATACCACCGGCAATTCTTCTGCTTCGAATTATCGACCCGTACTGCAAGGGTGTTTTTCCCGGCCTTGACATAAGGGGTGATATCAACAAAAAATGAAGAATAGCCGTAAGGGTGTCCACCGGCACGCTGCCCGTTAACATAGACATCCGAATTCATGTATACTCCTTCGAAATAAAGCTGGAGCTTTTTCCCGTCTGCTCCCTTAGGTAAACTGAATGTTTTCCGATACCAACCGATGCCCATCGGCAGAAAACCACCGTCATTCCCTGCCGGTTCATCCTTATCGAATTTCCCTTCGATACTCCAGTCGTGCGGCAAAGTCAGACGCCTCCACGAATCATCCTTGAAACTCTCATTTTTGGCTTCCACGGTATCACCGAGCCAGAACATCCATCCGTCATTGAACAGACGTTTCACAGAAGATGCCGATACGGATAAAACCATCATCAACATCCCCAAAACAAGCAAATGTCTTTTCATAGTAAATATTTTATTTTTAGAATCACCTACAAATATAGTGAAATCTGCTCTCACTAAAAACAAGTACCGATAAAAAGACCTTCATCTTTTTGGGAAAAGAACTTCATCTTCGGGAAAAAACAATTTCATCTTTAAAGGAAAACACCTTCTTCCATGCCTCCAAACACCTTGACGTTTTTACCAATATGCATAATCATTTTCTCAATATGCCCATAATCTCCGGACCAGGATACGTTTATTCCTCAATCCTCTTCTTTTTCAGAATACCTAGTAGAACTACCCTGTAGGGTAGTGGAAAAATTCCGGGAAGTCGGGAACTTTGCAGCAGAAACAAAAAGCTATTATTCAATGAAGGAAATGAAAGCATTCTTATTTATGCTTATAGGCAGTTTTATTCCTGTCTGCCTGTCGGCACAGACCGTAAGCGGAAAACTGCTAGACGGAAACAGGCAGCCTTTACCATACGCCAATGTAGTCCTGCTGTCACTGTCGGATTCGACGTTTGTGAGTGGAACAATCAGCGGTGACGACGGATCTTTCACACTGGAAACAACATCGGAAAACCAGATAATGAAAATTTCCTCCATCGGATATAAGACGGTGTACAGACCTGTATCACCGGCCAATATCGGTACCATTCAGCTCGTAGCGGATGCGCAACAACTAGGAGAAGTAGTAGTTAAGGCCGATCTGCCTAAAACACGCGTAAAAGGGAATGCCATGGTAACAACCGTAACAGGAAGTGTACTGGAAAAAGCCGGAACAGGCAATGACCTGCTTGACAAGATACCAGGCTTATCGGCTGAAGACGGCTCAGTAAATGTATTCGGAAGCGGAGCCGCGGAAATCTACATCAACGGAAGAAAAATGAGAAACAGTTCGGAGCTTGACCAACTGTCGTCCGACAATATAAAGAGTGTAGAGGTACTCCGTAATCCCGGTGCCCGATACGATGCTTCGGTAAAAGCGGTTGTACGGATCATAACCAAAAAGCCACAGGGGGAAGGATTCGGCTTCAGCAACCGTGCATACTTGGGATACCAGTATGACCTCGCCCTGCTCGACCAGTTCAATTTCAATTACCGTAAGGGAGGGTTCGACCTCGGAGGAATGTTATTCGGCAGGGACAATAAGTTTGAAGAGAACAAGATTCTCACACAGAAAACCTGTCTTGATAAAGTATGGACACAAAATTCGGATATGAAAAGTCCGTTTCATACCCAGAACATTGCAGCCATGCTTTCATTGAATTATCAGTTTAACGAAAATCATGTGATGGGAGTAAGGTATGACTTTGACAGAAGCCCTCAGATTGAGATGCGGTTGAACATGAATACTTCGATTCATATGGATAATACCCTGGAAGAAGAAAGTAAGAGTCACACACATTCAGTCACAACAAATAATAAGCATACGGTAAATGCCTATTATAACGGTAGTTTTAATGACTGGAATGTTGATTTGAATGTAGACGGAATGTGGCTGGACAATAATAATCCCATTGTGACAGATGAATATGTCAGGCAATCGGACAAGACGGAAGTGAACAGCATTGTCCATACGCAGAGTAACAGTCAGAACGAACTTTATGCAGCCAAACTGATTGTTGGTCATCCGTTATGGGGTGGCAGTTTCTCCATAGGCGGTGAATATACCTACAGCAACCGCACAGACAGCTACGTAAACGATGAGCATGTGATATCTGACAACGAAAACAAAATCAAAGAAAACGCCGTATCTGCCTTTGCCATGTACGCACACAGCTTCGGTCAACTACAAGCGGAGGCGGGTGTGAGGTATGAGCATCTGAACTCCGATTACTATGAGTTCGGGAAAAGGATGGATGAGCAAAGCCGTAGATATGATAATGTATTTCCTTCCATATCCCTGTCATATCCTATAGGTAAGACCCAACTAATGTAAGCATCCGATAAAATACACATTGTAGATTCATAAAAC
>ULQU01009319.1_pt1 | contig 15504 bp, 15 predicted proteins | sample 1954841 | NCBI WGS metagenome assembly ULQU01 (sample SAMEA4835664, study PRJEB28245) | human gut metagenome | biome: gut microbiome; material: fecal sample | place: Denmark | collected 2008
CCGGCCGCACCCGCGACAGCGACAGCGACGGCGCCGTCAATCGCCCTGCAACAGGCGGTCGAGCAGCCGGTAGAAAGCCTCGCCCGACCCCTTGAAGCACGCCAGCACCCGCCCCTCGGGCGACAGGACAACCTTGAACGGATAGGCCGTCACGCCGTAGCGCACCTCCGTGGTTCCGTCGTGCGAGAAAACCTGCAGCCACGGCATCCGATTCTTCGCCACAGCGGCCCGCCACCGCTCCTGCCTGTCGTTGCAGGCCACGCCGACAATCTCCAGCCGCTCCCCATAGCGGCGACAGTACTCCTCCAGGGTGGGGAATTCCCGAATGCACCACGAGCACCACGACCCCCAGAAGTCGACGACCACATACTTGCCCCGTCCGAAAAGAGCGCTCAGCCGGAACTCCTCGCCGTTGATGTCCTTCAGCGTAAAGTCCGGCGCAGGGCGCCCCACCTCCAGCTCCGGCCTCGCGGCTGCGGCCGCCTGCTGCTCCCGGGCCACGCGGGAGAAGATGGACTCTATCACGTCGATGTAGCTTCTGAAACGCCCGTTCCGCACCTCGGGCGAGAGCCTCCGGATGGCGGGCAGTATCTCCGTATAGTTCTGGTTGAGCAGGAGCACGGCCGAAAGCTCGTCGTCGGTATGGCTGCTCAGGTATCGGCCGGCAACCACCCACAACCGCCTGTTTATGGCGAGATTGGCCGCCTTGCGGATGCTGTCGGCCTCCGTGCGGTCGAGCCCCCCGGCCACATCCCGCTCATACCGGGCCCGCACGGCGTCAAACTCCCGGTAGAAGGGTACCAGCTGCTGCCGGAGGCTGTCGAACCGCTGATAGAAGGCCGAGCCCCCGATGCGCCAGTCGCAGGCGGAGGCAAAGGGGCCCTCCACCTCCGCACGCTCACCGGGGACGAAAAAGAGAGACTCCTTCCCACCGGTCGAGCGAACGGCCAGAGAGGCCTGGCAGGCCTGCACCAGCGAGCATTCATAGGTGAAGAGACCCTCGCCATCGACGGGAACAGCGGCATTCACCACCCTCTTTTCCGGTTCGCGCACGACGTACTCTATCCGCAGCGTATCGTTCGCAACATCGGTAAAACGCCCCCTGAGCGTAAAATTGCGGGCCGACAGATTCAGGGCCATGGTCGCCAGCAGGGCCACAGCGAGTGCAACTCCTTTCATTCTCCACGATTTTTTGTTCGTTCCACGATTGCCACCCGGCGCCTGCCGGAGAGACTTCCGACAGCGAACGGGAAGCGGAAGCCCTGCCGCGCGATGCCGGCAGCGACTCCCGACGACAAAATTAGGTGTTTCGCGCGAACGAGGAATTGATGCAAATCAATTTCCGCACCGAAGCACGCCCCGCATCCAAGCCCCACACATACACGCACATGCCCTATACCCACGCCCCACACGCAGGCCCCATACAGATTCCACACGGGCCCCGCGCCGACACTCCGCGCCGGCAGAGGGAACAGCGCGACGCTTCATAACGCCCCAAAACGCTGTGGCAGGACAACGCCGCAACAGGACAAAAGAAAACCGCGTTGCAGACATCTGCAACGCGGTTTCTGTGAGGTCTGAAGCGGACGCCATAAATTTGAATCGAATTTTACCAATTTTAATTTTATTTTATCTATATATCAATATTTTACAGCTATTTTTCATCAACTGCGAGGTCTGGAAGTTTTCGAAAATTCGGCCGATGTATGACAAATGTATGACAAAAATGATTACATTTGCAGCAGATAAAACCTCCTGATCTATGGCATCCTTCTGCTATCGCATCCGCTCGACCCAGAAAAACAAACTGGTCAAAATCCAAATTCTCTTCACGGTTGGCCGCGGCAACCAGTTCTATGTCGACAGCCAATATATGGTGCTGACGGACGCCTGGGACAACAAGCGTCAGACGGTCAAAAGCCGTTTCACCTTTACCGACGATTTCACCGAGCAGCAGGGGCGCGAGCTGACCAAGAATCTCTCCGAACTGCGCAGCCACATCCTCGGAGAGATTGCCAAGGATCCCGAACACGCAATGACGAAGACGCGGCTGGAGAAGATCATCTACAGCTTCCACCACCCGCGTAGCCTCACCACCGGGCGCCGTGTCCGCAGCCGCGAATCGCTCGGCGACTACATCGCCCGCTTCACGCGCGAGATGGAGGAGGGCACCCGGCTGAACATCCACAAACTCCGCTACGGCCCCTCAACCATCAAGAACTACAAGGGGTTTGTCGTGCAATTCGACGAGTACTGCAAGGCCCGACGCAAGCAGTTCGACTTTGCCGACATCGACCTGAAGTTCTACGACGACTTCGTCGCCTGGTTTACCGCCAAGAACTACTCCGTCAATACAATCGGCCGCCACGTTAAGGAGCTGAAGATCATCATGCGCGCGGCCCGCGAGGAGGGGCTGCACGACAACGGGGCGATCGAGAGCCGCAAGTTCCGCGTGCTGACGGCCGACGTGGAGAACATCTACCTCACGGAGTCGGAGATCCGGGCCATCGCAGCGCTCGACCTCTCGAAAAACCGGCACAAGGATGTTGCCCGTGACATCTTCCTGGTGGGGTGTTACACGGCGCAGCGCTTCAGCGACTACTCGACCATCAACGAAGGCAACATCCGCACGCTGGAAAACGGACAGCAGGTCATCGACCTCAAGCAGCAGAAGACCGGCAACCACGTCGTCATTCCGGTCCGCCCCGAACTGCAGGCCATCCTGGAAAAGTACGACAACCGGCTGCCGAGGACCTACGAACAGAAGGTGAACCACCTCATCAAGGAGATTGCGCGCGAGGCGGGCATCACGGAGAAGGTCGAGGTCTCCTACATCGAGAATGGCGAAAAGAAGAGCCGGCTGGTCGAGAAGTGCGACCTGGTGAAGACCCACACGGCACGTCGTAGCGGCGCGACGAACATGTATCTGGCGGGGATCCCGACCATCGCCATCATGAAGGTTACGGGCCACAAGACCGAACGGGAGTTTATGAAGTACATCAAGATCACCGAGGAGCAGACCGCCCTGGAGCTGATGAGCCACCCCTATTTTTCGGGGGCAAGCAACACAACACGATAATCTTAAAGAGTGTTGTCCGGGAATTTTCTTAACTTTGTTCAAACAGACTGATGCAATGAAAGACGATACGCAGGAATTAACACTGTTCGACAACTACGATTTTATAGAAAAAATCGAATCTCTGATGGCCGACTGTGAATCGGCCGAGGTGGAGTTCAAATCCGCCAGGGGAGGGTTTCCAGGCAGCTTGTGGGAAACCTACTCCGCTTTCGCCAATACGCAAGGTGGAGTCATCGTATTGGGCGTCAAAGAGAAGGACGGGAAATTCACACTTGACGGCATCACACTGGAGCAGGCGCGCAAATACAAAAAAGAGTTTTGGGACAACGTAAACAACAAGGCTCATTGCAGCGCAAATGTCCTGCAGGAGAAAGACGTGCAGGATGGCGAATACAACGGGAGCTATGTCCTGGTGTTCAATGTGCCACGGGCTCCCCGCAACAAGATTCCCGTATATCTGCATAACAACCCCGAGAATACATTCAAGCGGAATTACGAAGGAGACTATCGGTGCGATGCAAGCGAAATCCAACGCATGTTCGCCGACGCCGATATCACGGAACATCCCCGCGATTACAAAATTCTGCCCGAATTTACCATCGAGCAGGATATTGACAAGGCAACTCTTGAGCAATACCGCCGGCTGGTCGCAACCAAAAGCCCCGATCATCCGTGGCTGCTGCTGGACGACAAACATTTCCTGATGAAATTGAAGGGTTACCGGATCGATCGGCGAGAAAAGATCGAGGGACTGACACTTGCCGGTCTGCTGATGTTCGGAAAACAGACAGCATCACCGACGCTTACGGATGTCCGCAATACTTTCCCGATTACCGCGAATATTTCAGTTCCAATCCCGACGACCGCTGGACAGACCGCATCTACCCGGACGGCACCTGGGAGGCGAATCTGTTCCAATTCTACTACCGGGTCTATCCCAAGCTGGCCGCAGCCCTGCCCAAGCCTTTCGCCCTGAAGGACGGCATCAGAGAGGACGAAACACCAACACATACGGCTCTACGCGAAGCGTTTATCAATGCACTGGTCCATTGCGACTATTCGGTTGATTCAAACATTACGATCGAGCTACACAAGGATTGTTACATATTCTCCAATCCAGGCTCCCTGCTACTCTCCATTGCCCAATATTATCAGGGAGGCAACAGCGTATGCCGCAACAAGGCCCTACAAACGATGTTCATGCTGATCGGTTCAGCGGAAAAGGCCGGAAGCGGTGCCGACAAGATCATGCAAGGTTGGAAAAAGGCAAATTACCGCAACCCGCGAATCGAGGAGATCACCCACCCCGACAAAGTCGTATTGACATTGCCCCTTGTCAGTTTGTTGTCCGATGAGGTCATCTCCTATCTGAAATCCCTGTTCGGTGAGGATATAACGTCCATAGAACACAACAAGTTGATGACACTGGCAACCTGTTGCAGCGAGGGCGAGGTCACCAACTATCGGATGCAATTGGTATTGGACAAGCACAGTGCCGATATCACAAAGATGCTCAAAGAGTTATGCAACGACCGATATCTCATTCCCGAAGGAATCGGCCGCGGCACGCACTACAGAATCAATAAAAAAGTCCGGGAGGGGGGACTCCCCGGGAATGTTGCTAGTAATGTTGCTAGTAATGTTGCTAGTAATGTTGCTAGCTCTCCAGATAAGGAAAGGTGCAGAAGATTATCATCCAGCGAATTACACACAGTCATCCTGCAGGCATGTGTTGATTTTGAATCGCTGGAAACCATAGCTAACAAAGTAGGGAAGAGTCTACGATACCTGAAAAACAGAGCCATACCCATCATGGTTGCCGAAGGGTTGTTGGAACGTGAATATCCCAATATGCCGAAACATCCCCATCAGCGATACCGTGCAAAAAAGAGATAGCCAGCCATGCCGCGCCGTCGAAAAATAACGATCCGGGCCTCCGAACTGGAGAGCTTCGAAGCGCTCGTCCGGGAGCTGCACCAGCGGCCGGAGTTTGCCGGATTCGATCCGTCGAGCCTGCACATCTGGGCTTACGAACGGTATGAGCCGAAGCTGAAGGATGCCGACGCAATCCCGCGCCGCTTCGACTACTGGCTGGGCGTACACAAGAGCGAGCGCTATCTGATGGCAAACGGCAGCCGGCTCTTCAACAAAAAGGAGCTGGCTGAGGCGCTGGGCGTCGCACGCCCGACACTCGACCGGTGGATTGCAAACGGATGGCTGGAGCCGTGCCGCGTTCAGATCTCAAGTAGCGGCGACACCCTCTTTGCGGCCAACGCCGTTCGGGAGGTACTAATAACGTTTTCCAATGAATAATTCGTCAAACAAAGATCAACACTATGCATTGGATTCTTCCGGAAACATTAGACACATAAAAGATGCTAATCCAAGCAATGACGAATTTTTTTGTCTTTTTTGCCATCGTCAAATGATTGCAAAGCAGGGAAAAATACGGCAATGGCACTTTGCGCACAAGGCTCTTTCTCCTAACTGCAGCTATGAAAGTTACTTACATTCTTTGGCAAAACTTTTAATCCTACAAAAACTCAGAAGTGAACAACCTTTCGGGGTCGAAATTAAAGTTCCTTTCACTTGTAAAAATAAAGAGACCTGCATATGGTACGAAGATTCATTTGATGAATCTTGCAACTGGACTGGATACAAAAATTATGATTTAAAAAAATTCTATAACACATTTGAAGTTGAAGCCTTCTACGATAACTTTCGCGCAGACATTCTTCTTTCAAATTCCATTAAAAAGTATACACCGGTCTTTATCGAAATATATGTTTCACATCCTTGCGAACATCAAAAGATTGACTCAGGAAATAAAATCATAGAACTAAAGATCAACTCGGAAGATGATATAAAATCAATCATCAATAGCCCCATCATCACAGAAGACGGAGATCTTATCAGATTATATAATTTCAAACCGAAAGGAGACTTTACCGGGCCACCTCCACATCCCAAGCAATTGGTGAAGTTTTCAGTTTTTGAAAGCTATAAAATGTATTGTGGAAATACGGACTGTCAGACATTCTCATGTCACAGAAACAAAGCTATCTTCGAGTTAACCTCCGACTTTCATCCCGACTTTCTCCCAGAATATTCTCTATATGATTATGGAATCGTAGAACTATACGATTTGGATCCTAACCTCAAAGTATGCAACCTCTGCCGCTATTATAGACCCCGAGACATATTATTCGACGATCTGTTCGACATAAGAATCGATAAACGTCCAATTTTTTGCTGCTTATACAAAAAACTCGGGACTGATAAATATCGAGACCCATCAGATGCACGCACTTGCACTGCATTCCGGAAAATAGATGGAAAAACAATGGCAGAGATTAGACAAGAATATAAAATGGTAAAACCAATCATTTGGAAGAAACCAAATGATTAGAAGGCCTATTTTGCATCGGGTGGAATCCGATTACACGGCAGTGCCAACCACGGCAAACGAATACCAAAGTCCGGAAACGGGCGGCGGCATGTCCTCGGTGTGGCACCGGTTGGCATCGGTTGGCGCTGATTTGTAACGCCATTCGCCGTTTTCGGGAGGGATTCGGAAAGCCTTTCTTTGCGTCATCAACCAAATTCGAATCGTTATGACCAAGGAAATCTTTCTGAGCGGCATGACCGCCGACCAGCTCTCGGAGATGATTCGTGAATCGCTGCGCGACGAGTTGCGGCAGCTCCATCCCGAACCCTCCACCGAGACACCGAACTATCTGACCCGCCGCGAGACGGCCCGCCGCCTGCGCATCTCGCTCGTGACGCTCAACGACTGGGTGAACCGCGGCCGGATTCGCGCCCACAAGATCGGCGGGCGCGTCCTCTTCCGCGACAGCGATGTCGAGGCAGCACTGCACCGGATCGTCCCCATCAAAAGCCGATAGCCATGAAGACGATCTCTGATTGCATCGGCATCCGGGAGTATCTCCTCCGCCGGGGGTTGCAGCCCCACCGCGAAACCGCCACTCACGGCATGTTCCTCTCGCCGCTGCGCAAGGAGCGCTCCCCCAGCTTCAGCGTCCGCTACGACAAGGGGCTCTGGTACGACTTCGGACTGGGCGAAGGAGGCACGCTCCTCCAGCTGGTCATGCGCCTCGAAGGGTGCGGCATGGCAGAAGCCATCCGACGCCTGCGCAAAGGGGCCGCAGACGAAGTTCCCTTTCAGCCCCTCCCGACCGCCTCGCCGCGCGAAGACTCTTCGCTGCGGATTCTCGACGTCGGGGAGATTCGCCACCCGGCGCTGATCGGCTATCTGCGCGAGCGCGGCATCGACCCCGCCGTGGCCGGAGCGCTGTGCAGCGAGGTTCACTACGCCGTCGGCGAGCGGCGCTTCTTCGCCATCGGCTTCCGCAACGATGCCGGAGGGTGGGAGCTGCGCAGCCCGCAGTTCAAGGGGAGCAGCGCCCCGAAAACCATCACGACCTTCGACCGGCACGGCGACACGGCGCTGCTCTTCGAAGGGTTCTTCGACCTGCTCTCCTACCTGACACTGCAACACGAGCCAGAGCCGACCGCCGACACCGCCGTGCTCAACTCCGTGGTGAACCTGCCCCGCGTCCTTCCATTTCTCGCACGCCACGCCTCGATCCACGCCTTCCTCGACAACGACGAGGCGGGGCGCCTCACCCTCGAACGACTGCGCAGCGCCCTGCCCGGTGCGACCGTCATCGACCGTGCGGAGAGCTACCGCACCCACAAGGATCTGAACGAATCGCTCCGATCGTCCGCGAAGGTTTCCCGCACGCCGCGTCGTCGCGGCCGTAAGTTGTAACGTCACCCGGAATGACGTCGGAACCGTCGCCCACCCATCGGCCGCTTCGCGACCGCGGCTTTTCCCCCGAGGAAAAAGCCATAGCCTATTAGGGCTTTTTCTGACGCATCGGCCCGCCGACGCTGAAAAAGCCCCAATAGGCCAAAGGGTCAAGCCCCTCTGGACACCCCCTGTCGTGCTGCGCACGCCGACCGCCAAGGCGGTCCCTTCTTCAACCACACAACCCTCGAAAAACGACCGTACCATGGGATATGCCGTCTTGCATCTCGACAAAGCCCCGGGCAACGAGGCGGCGATGACCGCCCACATCGCCCGCACGAAGATACCCACCAACGCTTCGCCCGAACGCACCTGCCTCAACAAGGAGCTCGTCGAGTTTCCCGAGGAGGTGGCCGACCGCACGGAGGCGATCAACTACCGCCTCGAACACGCCGGTCTCACGCGCAAGATCGGAACGAACCAGGTGCGGGTGATCCGCGTCATGCTGACCGGTTCGCACGACGCGATGAAGCGCATCGAGGAGGAGGGGCGGCTACCGGAGTGGTGTGCCGACAACCTCGCCTGGCTGCGCGAGACCTTCGGAGCAGAGAATGTCGTCTCGGCCGTCGTACACCGCGACGAATCGACCCCGCATATCCACGCCGCCGTGGTACCGATCGTCACGGGCGAGCGCCGCAAGGCCCGCACCGCCGCATCCGAATCCCCGGGCAAGCGACACTACCGCCCGAAATCCACCGCCCGGCCCCGTCTCTGCGCCGACGACGTCATGTCGCGCGTCCGCCTCAAGCAGTATCAGGACAGCTACGCCGCGGCGATGTCCAAATACGGGCTGGAGCGTGGCATTGACGGTTCGGAGGCGCGCCACGTCACCACGCAGGAGTTCTACCGCCAGGCCATCGCCCAGCAGCAGGATCTGCAGGAGAACATCGACGCGCTGCTCCGTCTCGAAGAGCAGAAGCGGAAGGCCGTCGAACTGCTCAAACAACAGGAGCGGCAGGTGCGCACCGAATATGAACAGACCGCCTCGCTCCAGGCGCAGAAGAGCGCCGAGCTGAACCGCACCGAGGCCGAGTTGAAGAGCGTGAAGGGCGAACTGAAGGGTGCCCGATTGAAAAACGCCGCGGCGGAGGTCGGGTCGAATATCGTCGAGGGGATCGGGGCGATGATCGGCACCTCCCGCGTCAAGCGGCAGCAGCAGGAGATCGACCGCCTCAACGCGGAGAACGCCGCCCTGCACGAACAGATCGGGTCGCTGAACCGCGCCAACCGCGAAGAGAAGGCCCGACATGAGCAGGCCGAACAGCAGCTGCAGGCAAAGCTCGACCGCATCGAACACTGGCTGCCCGATACGCAGACGCTCATCAGCTGGGGCGAATACTGCCGCGACATGGGAATCTCGGAGTCGGGCGCCCGCGAGATTATCGCCATGAAACCCCTCTGCGTCTCGGGCGAACTCTATACGCGGGAGTATTCGCGACGCTTCGACGTCTCGAATACCGAGATCCGCCTGCAACGCGACCCGAACGGCCCTGGAGGCTTCCAGCTGCTCATCGACCGCCAACCCGCACACGCCTGGTTCCGCCAACGGTACGTGGAGCTCATGACCCGCCTGGGCTACCCCGTCCGACCCGAACGGCCGGTAGTCCGGCGACATACCATTAAACGATAACACCTGCCCCAAAAGACAAAGAGAATATCCGGCCGAACAGCCGGATATTTTTCTTCACAAAGTGAAGAAACTCGCTCAATCGAAACATTTGTAGAGTTTGTATTGCGATTTTTTTCGAGAATAATTTGCTTTTCTCGGGTAAAGCACACACTTTTGTAATGAACCTACAAAGAAAAAAATGGTAAAGCTGAAAGATATTGCCACCATCCAGACGGGAGTTTACCTGAAAAACGCCCCTTCGCCCGACACCTGCTACCTTCAGGTGAACGATTTCGACGAGGAGGGGAACATCCGTCCAACCGTCCGACCGACAACCACCGTCAGTTCCAAGGCCGCCCGCCACCTGCTGACAGAAAGCGACCTGCTGCTCGCCGCCAAGGGTGGCAAGAATTTCTGCGCCATCGCCCCGACGCAACTCGGCCCGTGCGTGGCCTCACCCTCGTTTCTGATTATCCGAATCGACGACCCGACCCGCATCCTGCCCGAATACCTCTGCGGATTCCTCAATCTGCCATCCACCCGGCAGCTGCTGACGGCACAGGCCCAGGGGTCGGCCATCGCCTCGCTCAGCAAGGCTGACCTCGGGGAGTTCGATGTTCCGCTCCCCCCGCTGGAGCGACAGCGGGCCTGCATCGCCCTCACCCGCCTGCATCGCCGCGAACAGGCCCTCTACAAGGCCATCGCAGAGCGCCGCCGGCAAATCACCGATTATAAATTGACAAAAATATACAAAGATGAACGGTAAAGTTACACAGGAAGAGATTAACAAAGTCGTATGGCAGGCCTGCGACACCTTCCGGGGCGTGATTGACCCCAGCCAGTACAAGGACTACATCCTCACGATGCTGTTCCTGAAGTACGTCAGCGACGTCAGCAAGGCGAAATACAAGGAGTACCTCCAGCGCTACGACGGCGACACGGAGCGTGCCCAACGGGCCATGCGCCGCGAACGGTTCCAGGTCCCCGAGAAGAGTTCGTTCGACTACCTCTTCGAGCACCGCAACGAGCCCAATATCGGCGAACTGATTGACATTGCGCTGGCCGACCTCGAATTTGCCAACCGCGAAAAGTTGAGCAGCGAGGACGGCAGCGGCATCTTCCGCAACATCAGCTTCAACAGCAGCAACCTCGGCGAAACGAAGGAGCGCAACGCCCGACTGAAACAGCTGCTTATCGACTTCTCGGACGAGCGGCTGCAGTTCGACGAGTCACACCTTGCGAACAACGACGTCATCGGCGATGCCTACATGTTCCTGATTGAGAAGTTCGCCAGCGACGCCGGAAAGAAGGCCGGCGAGTTCTTCACACCGAAGGAGGTTTCGACCCTGCTGGCACGACTGACCAAGAGCGCCCCCGGCTCGCGCATCTGCGACCCGACGTGCGGCTCGGGTTCCCTGCTCATCAAGGCGGGCCGCGAGGTGGGCTCCGACAACTTCTCGCTCTACGGTCAGGAGCTCAACGGCAGCACCTGGGCGCTGGCCATGATGAACATGCTGCTCCACGGCTTCGACAGCGCCACGATTCGCTGGGGCGACACGCTGCGCAACCCGAAACTCAAGGAGGGCGATGCGCTGATGAAGTTCGACACCGTCGTGGCCAATCCGCCCTTCTCGCTCGAAAAGTGGGGCGCCGACGAGGCGGCCGACGACCCCTACAACCGCTTCTGGCGCGGCATTCCGCCCAAGAGCAAGGGCGACTGGGCCTTCATCTGCCACATGCTCGAGGTGGCCAACGAACACGGCAAGGTGGGCGTCGTCGTTCCCCACGGCGTGCTGTTCCGCGGCGCCAGCGAGGGGAAAATCCGCCAGCAGACCGTCGAGGAGAACCTCGTCGAGGCCATCATCGGACTCCCGGCCAACCTCTTCTACGGAACGGGCATTCCGGCCGCTATCGCCATCTTCAACAAGGCCAAGACGACGACCGACGTGCTCTTCATCGACGCCAGCCGCGAATTTGAGAACGGCAAGAACCAGAACCGGCTGCGCGACGAGGATATCGACCACATCGTCACGACCTACCGCCGCTTTGCGCAGGGCGAACTCAAGCCGGGCATCGTTGAGGAGCGCTACGCCTACGTGGCCCGGCGCGAGGAGATTGCCGACAACGACTATAACTTAAATATTCCGCGCTATGTGGACACCTTTGAGGAGGAGCCCGAAATCGACATTGCGGCCGTGCAGCAGGAGATTGATGCACTGGAAAAGGAGCTTGCCGAGGTGCATGTCCGGATGGAGGGTTATCTGAAGGAGTTGGGATATTAAAAAGGCCAATATGGAGACTTGGACACTTATTATTTCGGCCGCAGCTCTTGCCGTCAGTCTGTATACCTATTTCGCGCACGACCGGAGACTGAAACAACAAGAACGGTTAATCAACTCTTATCAACTGAAACAGCAGCAGAAAGAGGAGCAAGCAAACAAAAAAGCCGATATCCGCGCGGAGATTTCGCAGAATACCAAAAGCCCCCGGACGCTTCGAATTTGGAACAATGGCCGGGCTGTAGCTCGGAATATTCGAGTTGAAGGGCTTGATGTTAAAGGTCTAATCGTCATGAACGATGAAATATTCCCATACGAGATTATGAACCCGCAAGACGATGCCGAACTCAAACTCTATCTAACGATTGGCTGTCCCCACAAATTAACGCTCAAACTGATATGGGACGATGAATCCGGACAGAACAACGTAACCACCAAGGTAATTACACTATGAGAATGTTCCTCAATATGACTCTTTCGACATGGGGCGACATCGGGAATATCATTCTCGGTATTACCTCTGTGTTTACAGCCATTGTTACCGCAGTCGTACTCTGCAAACAACACAAACTACAACAAGAACAGCACAAGCTGGAGCAGGAAAAGCTGAAAATCCAACAAATGGAACATCAGCCGCTGTTTTTCTTCAAACGGGAGAAGGACCACATGGACATCTGCAATAGTGGAGCAAAACTGAATCACCCTATCGAGTTTACCATCTGCTCAATGATTTATGTACAAACAACCATGTTCTTTCGCGAAGGTCTGAAGGATTTTGTATATTGTTGCCCGATCAACATATACAGGGATTGCCGCTGTCTGGAGGAGCTGGATGGTGTCGTTGGCAAATGCCCATTTGCAGAAGAAGACCGAACCAAGTTGCATGAAATCACATCGAAAATATGGAACAGCCTTGTTCATAGCGAAAAGTTGATACCCAAAATGCCCTTTATGACTTCCGTCATAGTCCGTGAGTCCGACTTGATTACTATCAAGTATCAAGACGTGTACCACATCGACCATACGGTCTACTACCTTGATTCCTCCCCGATTTCCGAGGAAACTTTCAATAAGCTGAACAAAATAAGGCAATTGGTTCCACCCGGTATATATAGCGTGGACAAAATAGACCTCAACAACATTCTGCGAGGGATTCTTCAGTTCCGATTTGAAAAAACATGGTAAAGCCAGTTACAACAATGACACACGATACCAACATACCACAAGGCTATAAGGCGACGGCGCTGGGGATTATTCCGCAGGAGTGGGAGGTTATGCGGTTAGGCGACATTGTATCAATAACCAGCGGCGAAAGCCCGTCCCTATACCACCTCAAGGCAGAGGGGAAATATCCATATGTCAAGGTCGAAGACCTGAACAACTGCGAGAAATACCAAGAATCCTGCAGAGAATATTCCGACGACAATAATACAACCATTAAAGCCGGGAGCATCATTTTCCCTAAAAGAGGAGCCTCAATTCTAAATAATAAAGTTCGCATAGCTGCCAAAGACATTCAAATGGACAGCAATATGATGGCTATTACACCCCATACAGCCATCGTAGACACAGAGTTCCTGTATATCCGCATTTTACATGAACGATTGTATCGAATCGCTGACACCTCATCCATTCCTCAAATAAACAATAAACATAGGCGATAATATACAACATTACACCAAATATTTGGTTTGATGTAATTTTATTCTTATCTTCGTGGTGAGATAAGAATAAAAACATGGTAAGCAAGGACTTCAATTCTCTATTCGAACTATTCTCCGCATTCCCGGATGAGCAAAGTTGCATTGACCATCTTGAGGAACTTAGGTGGGGCGGAGTTGTAATTAGTCCGTTTGATTCTACATCCAAAGTCTACAAATGCAAAGATAACAAATATCGCTGTAAAAACACAGGAAAATATTTCAATGTGAAGACCAATACTCTTTTCGATGGAACAAAGATTGAGTTGAGGAAATGGTTTGCGGCGATATGGATTGTTACTTCCCACAAAAAAGGCATATCTTCGTATCAATTATCACGGGACATAGATGTTACGCAAAAGACGGCGTGGTTCATGTTGCAGCGTATTCGGAACTGTTTCGGTATTGAGAATAACAATGACTTGAACAATACCGTCGAAATGGATGAGACATACGTCGGAGGCAAGAATAAGAATCGTCACGCCGACAAGAAGTCCAAAAATGCCCGAGGACGTAGCATTAAAGATAAGACGCCCGTATTTGGCATGGTAGAGCGGAAAGGTAAATTAAACGCGAAGGTCGTTCCGGATACCACCTGCGATACTTTGACCAAAGAGACTATTAAATACGTTAAGAACGCTATCGTATACACTGACGAATGGTGGGGATATAACTCTATCAAAAATCTGTTCCAACATGAAATTGTCAAGCATAAGATGAGTGAGTATGTCCGGGAGCATGTGTATACGAATACAATAGAAGGTTTTTGGTCGCTGTTGAAACGAGGTATAATAGGAATCTATCATTTCACCTCAAAGCAGCACCTTCAGAAATATGTGGATGAGTTTGTGTTCAGATACAATACTCGACATCATTCCGAACGAGGGAGATTCGATTTACTCCTTCAAAATACCGAACATCGTTTAACCTATAAAGAACTGATATATGGCTAAAAAAACTACAACAATTACAGTGCAAGGGATAGATATATCCATCACTAAAAATAATGAAGAGGATTATATAAGCCTTACCGATATGGTAAAGGCAAAGGATGGAGATTTTTTCATAAGTGACTGGCTTAGAAACAGAAATACACTTGAATATATTGGAGCTTGGGAATGTATAAATAATCCTAACTTTAATTATGGCGAATTCGCCATAATTAAAGAAAAGGCAGGTCTTAATAGCTTCAAGATAAGCGTTAAAGAATGGAGCCAAAGAACTAACGCTATTGGTATAATAGCAAAAACAGGGCGATATGGTGGCACCTATGCTCACAAAGACATAGCATTTAACTTCGGAATGTGGATTAGCCCTGTATTCCAATTATATATAGTAAAGGAGTATCAGAGATTAAAAGAAATAGAGAGTAACCAATACAATATTGAGTGGAATGTAAAGAGAATATTATCAAAGGCGAATTATCATATTCATACTGATGCCATAAATAAGTATATCATACCTAAAATGAGCATATCCCAAAAAAAAGAATGGATATATGCAGATGAAGCCGATATGCTCAACATTATAATGTTCGGATGTACGGCCAAACAATGGAGAGACGCAAATCCCCAAAGAGTATTAAATGGGGAGAATATACGAGATATGGCAAGCATCAACGAATTGGCCATATTATCCAACTTAGAAACTCTTAATTCATCGCTTATTAAGCGGGGGATAGAACGTAGGCAGCGAGCTCATATCCTATTAGAAATGGCAAAAGAGCAAAAGCAGATATTAGATAGATATGATTTTGTTAAATCAGCAAAAAAACTCACTGATTCAACATTGGTTGAGGCAAAGCAGAATACATTATCATCATTTGATGGCAGTTTGAAGAAGGCTCTGGACTACAATCCGAGCAAAGATAATAAGTAGAAGTAGTAATAACAATGGCTGGCCACATATTAGCCAGCCATTGTTATATTCATCCGCCTTACATTTTATTTTACATCGTCTTCTAATATAGGGACTGTCGTAAAAAGAATAAAACTTTATAATAAATT
>ULQU01041477.1_pt1 | contig 15491 bp, 7 predicted proteins | sample 1954841 | NCBI WGS metagenome assembly ULQU01 (sample SAMEA4835664, study PRJEB28245) | human gut metagenome | biome: gut microbiome; material: fecal sample | place: Denmark | collected 2008
AAGTCTACTTCCGCGAACCGGAAACTTTTGCCGACCAGACCCGCCTTAATGGAATTGTCAATGTGGGTGATTCTGCAGGTTATTATATCGATATATTCCGTAGCCGGAAAGTAGAAGGCGGCGACAAGATGCATGACTATTTCTATCACAACTTAGGACAGCACATGACGCTGACAGCGGCCGACGGCAGTGAACTCGGACTTCAGCCTACGCAGGAACTGGCCTTTGCCGGAGCCCATCTGTATGCTTACTCCTATATATATAATAAGAAGCGGGCGGTGACAAACAAAGACGTGAAAGCCGGATTTACCATCCAGATGCCCGACAAGGACGATATTACGATGAACCTCTGGATGAAAGGGGAGGAGGGACGCGAAATCTTTTCAGCCCTGAGCCCTATGACGGAAGGATTGAGCCGCATCAAGAATATGCCGTATTCCATTAAGGACCAGCCTACGCTCACTTTCGTGGCACGCCAGAAAGGAGAAGCCTGGAACCGTCCGTTTGTGGTCGTGTATGAACCTTCTACCCTAAAAGAACCTTCCTGCATTGCGTCGGTCGATTATCCGCAGGTAAAGAGTGAACAGCAGGGCAGTCATGTCGGCATACGCGTGGCACTGACCAATGGAAATGTCGACTGGATTCTGTCGTCGGATGAGAATGCACACCACTGCAAGTTGGAAAAGTTGCAGGCCCGTGCAGGCTATGCACTGTGCCGTCAGTCGGAAAAGGGAGAGACTCTTCAGGCTTTCTTGGGCAACGGTACACAGCTGGAAGCGGATGGAGTGAGCATCCGGACAGATGCACCTGCTGATGTCTTGCTGCTGAAGCAAGATGGAAAATGGATGTACACAGCTACGGCTCCTTGTCGGGTAGTTGTAGGAAAGAAAAAATATACGCTTTCAATTTCAAAAGAGTTACGTCTTTTGAAGTAAAATGAAATTTTAAGTTTGCTTTTGTAGTAATATATTGATTTATAATTGTATATGCTCTTCCAGTACTTCCTTTGCAGTACTTCAGTACTGCAAAGGAAGTACTGTGGTACTGTCTAGGAAGTATTGTAGTACTTCTTTGACAGTACTTATCAGGGTATGAGGTTTTGTATTGATGTCTGGGAAGACAGTGCGGTTTTTTGTCGGATATTTTTATGAAATATAGGCAGATTCTATGTATTTTTGCTCATGAAACCTATGGCAGTTTTGTAAATGAAGAAATGTTTGATATATATTTATCTCCTTTTGTTAACCAGTCTGTGCTGTTTGCAAGCGGGAGCTGTTTCCTCCGAAATCCGTAGTTTGTCCGTATCCGATGGACTCCCTGATTTGGTCATTAATACGATATACAAAGATTCAAAAGGCTATGTCTGGATGGGAACGAATACTTCAGTGGAGCGTTTTGATGGCATACGCCTGGAGCATTACATGGTAGAGGGCAGTAATGAGAATCTGAAGCGGGTGTTTGCACTGGTTGAGATGCCGGGCGATGAACTGTGGGTTGGCACGGGCATGGGACTTTTCCGTCTGGCCGATGATGCCGAGAAGCTCGAACGGCTGGCTCCTGAAATGATTACAAGCGGGGTGCATGCATTCTGTAAGTTGGGGGATGTGCTCTATGTAGGAACGGAAAAAGGATTGTATGTATACAAAGGAGGAGTTTTTGAGCATGTGCTGGTAGACAAGAATGTCTTTTCGCGTGCGAATTTTGTAACGGGAATGGTGGAAGGAGAAAACGGTATATTGTGGCTCTCTACGATGGGAGGCTTGAAATCTCTTCGTTTATCCGACCAGTCCATCACTTCTTTCTCAGACAAATTGGCGAAGAACGGGCAGAACCTTTCTTTCTATAACATCACACGTATCGGTTCAAAGATTTTTATGGGTACAATGTCCAGCGGGCTGGTGCTTTTTGATACTATCAGCAAGCACTTTTCACGCTATCTGGATGTCGGTTGTGGAGTCATCTCTGCCTTGTCGGGCGATGGGAAAGACCTGCTCTATGTAGGAACGGACGGAAACGGTGTACATTTTATTTCAGTGAGCCGCCAGCGCGTTATCCGTACTTTCCGGCATGACCGTGAGGCGGATAGCCAGATTCGTTCCAATTCTGTCTACTCTGTACTGGTCGACCGTGACGGCTTGTTATGGATTGGCTTTTACCAGTTGGGTGTAGACTACACCTTGTTCCAGAGCGACTTGTTTTCCACCTATCAGTATGAGAATTTGTTTGATTCCAGAGATATGGCTGTCCGTACCATTGCCTTTCATGGAAGTCAGAAGCTGATAGGTTCGCGCGACGGCTTTGTGTTTATCGATGAGGCCGATGGCAGATTCCAGATATTCAAGGCGCCCCGTCTGCGGGCTTCCATCATTGTGTCAAGCTGTTATTTCGACGGGAAATATTATATCGGAACCTATGGGGGAGGTATGTATGTGCTCGATGGCGCCACACTGGAACTGCGGGATTTTGAGATTGCTTCCGAACCCTTCCAGCATGGACATATTTTTGTGCTTCGTCCTGACGACCGGGGAAATCTGTGGATTGGTACTTCTGCCGGATTGTATTGTTACCGGAACGGGAAAATTGTGCGTCACTTCAAGAGCGACAGTTCCAAACTGCCCGAAGGCAACGTTTATGAGATTTATTTTGATTCATCCCATAAAGGATGGATTTGTACGGAAAGCGGTATCTGCATTTGGGACCCTTCGTCCGAAAGCTTGAAGAACGATGTGTTCCCGGAAGGATTTGTGTATAAAGAAAAAATCCGTATGATTTATGAAACTTCCGACCATCAGCTCTATTTCTTGCCGGATAAAGGAGAATTGTTTGTATCCGACCTTACCATGAGTCATTTTAGCCGGCTCACTCCCGGAACGCTGTTGGACGGAAAGTCGTTGATGGCTGTGGTGGAAGACTCGGAAGGCTGGCTGTGGGTGGCGACCAATAAGGGTATGTACCGTTTCGACAAAAAAACCAAGGTTGTACCTTTCAATTTTGCCGATGGTATTCCCAGCCTGATATTCATTAACTGCATTCCGATAAAAGATGAAGACGGAAACTTCTGGTTTGGTAATTCCAGAGGGCTGGTGCGCCTGAATGGGAAAGACATGGATATGCTCCCCAGCCGTTATATTATTTCGTTGTCGGATGTGCTGGTCAATGGTAAGAGCATGCAGCATCAGCTTTCGGGAGAAGAAGGTCATTATGCGCTCACGCTGGAGAATTCGCAGAAGAGCGTAATCATTCAGTTCTCTGCACTTACATACAGCGACCCGAACAGCCTGATGTATGAGTATAAGTTAGGAGAGGAGGGAGAGTGGATTTCCTTGATGGGAAAATCGGAAGTATCGTTGTATGATTTACCTTCGGGAGTTACTTCTTTTGTTATCCGTCAGATTGGGTATCCCGATTCGGCCATGACCTTGGATATTTGCATTCCCGACCGTTCCTGGTATAAGTGGATATATTCTCTTGTGGCATTGTTATTGGTGGCTGCAGGTGTGTATGTGTTCCGCCGTAGCCTGTTGCGTGTGGTATGGGCGATTTTACGTAAGCTGAACGGCTTTAACGACGCGGAAATACCGATGGCTGTGGAGGAAGATAAGAAAGAAGAAGAGGCAGAAGAAGTCGTAACACCGGAAATAGAACCAGTGACAGAGGAAGAAACTGTGGCGGAACCTATAGAACCGAAGTCTGAGAAAAAGACTGCTTCCTCTGCTGATGACAAATACCGGACGAACAAGGTCAGTCCGGAAGAGTGCAAGCGGCTTTACCGTCTGCTGGAGCAAGAGATGAAGCGTAACAAACCTTATCGCAATCCGAATCTCAAAGTGGCAGATCTTGCCGTGTCGATAGGCACTACCTCCCATTCACTTTCCTATCTCTTCAACCAGTATTTGGAAAAGAATTATTATGACTATATCAACGAATACCGTGTGGAAGAATTCAAATCGCTCATCCTGAAAGACGAGTATGCAAAATATACCCTGACTGCCATGGCAGAATATTGCGGTTTCAGTTCGCGTGCCTCGTTCTTCCGTACGTTCAAGAAACTGGCTGGAATAACTCCGAACGAATACATCAAACAAGTCTCAGGTGAGCACCGTCCGGTAGATTGAGAGGCTTTTTAGTGTCAGATTTTGAAAAAGAATCCTATACAGAAGTGTCAAATAATAATTTGAGACTCTTGTATGGGATTCTTTATTTTGCTGTAAATCAGATGTTTGTATAAAAATTAGTCTTGAAGGATAAGGTGAGATTTATTCCATGTTACATTTGTTTTAGTTTTTTGGAATTGTAAATACATTTGCAGTGTCAAAAAACCAAAACAAGCTAATTTATGAAAGACCTGACGAACACATCCAATGAGCTAGTAGCACAGATTTTTGCGGACTACCATCAGTCGGTCTTCTTTTATATCTATAAGAAAATAGGAGAAAAAGAAGATGCGGAAGATTTGGTTCAGGACGCATATCTTCGCCTTTTGGAATACCGTACTATGCTTCGTCCCGATACCGTAAAATATTTCTTGTTTACGATTGTCCGTAATCTGGTATCCGACTATTTCCGTCATCTTTATAGAAAGCAGGAAGCTTCTGTTTACCTGGAAGAATGTGGTCAGGCCCAGCAGGCTGTGGCTGCAGATACCCGTGCCGTTGTACGCGACTTGCAGAAACAAGAACTGATGAGGGTGAAATGTCTTCCTTGCCAGCGTCGGAAAATCTATGTCATGAATCGTTTTGAGGGGAAAACATCGGCTGATATTGCTACCGAACTGAATCTTTCACAGCGTACGGTAGAGAATCATCTGTTCATCAGCCGCAAGGAAGTGCGCAACTATATGAAACAATGTATATAAAATATGAAAAGTAGTGAGATTGTTAATTTAAGGTTTAATCTTATGAAGAATGATTTTCTGAAGAATTCATCGCAGAGAGTCCTTTTCTCAGCCTTGATGGCATCGGCACTGGCAATTGGAAACCTTGCTCCCATGCATGCGGAGGTGGCTTCTGTTCAGTCGGTGATGCAATCGGTAAGTGTGAAAGGACAGGTGTTGGACGGTGACGGAATTCCTGTTATCGGTGCAAGTATTCTTGAAAAGGGTACTACAAATGGAGTAATTACAGATATTGATGGAAACTATTCGTTGAATGTGTCTTCCAAGAATGCAGTAATTGTGATTTCTTATATCGGTTATAAGACGGTGGAACTGAAAGCTTCCGATCCGGGCTTGGCAAATGTCGTGTTGAAAGAAGATACCGAAGTGCTGGAAGAAGTCGTAGTAGTGGGTTACGGTGCACAGAAGAAAGAAACGCTGACCGGTGCAGTCACTGTAGTAACCGACAAGATGATTCAAGGAAAAGGTTCTCTTTCGTCTCCACTGCAAGCCATGCAGGGACAGGTTCCGGGTGTGACCATTACACGTAACTCATCGGCTCCGGGTGATGAAAGCTGGGGTATGAAACTTCGTGGTGCCGTATCGGCCAATGCTGCCGATCCGCTGATTGTCATTGATGGAGTGGCATACGAAGGAACAAATGCTCTTCGTAACATCAACCCTTCTGATATTGAGTCTATCAACTTCCTGAAAGATGCTTCGGCAGCCATCTACGGTTCGCGTGCAGCAGGAGGTGTGGTTTTGATTACGACGAAGCAGGCTAAGGAAGGCAAGACCCGCATCGAATACAGCGCATCGTACACTGCCAAGTTTGTGGGATTGCAGCCGGAACTGATGTCGATGAGTGAGTGGGCGAATGCGGTAATTCAGGCTCGTACGAATGATGGATATACCGATAGTGATACATGGATTCAGTACGCAAAACTGGCATTGCAGAATGAAGGAAAGTATATTGACCTGGAACATAGCACCAATCCTTTTACTTCTGCTTTTACGGATGTAATGGATTTTGTGTACATGGATACCAACTGGACAGATGTGTTGTTTGGTAATGCAGGTTCTACCCAGCATGATTTGTCTATCTCTGGAGGTACCGATAAAAATCTGTATCGTTTATCTGTAGGTTATTTGTATGATGGTAGTAACTTGAAATGGGGAAATAACAATAACCAGCGCTTCAATGTACGTTTAACAAATAAGATACAACTGACAAACTGGTTTAAGTTAGAGTCTGTAATTGCTTATAACCGTCAGGATCAGGTGACTCCTTCTCGCATTGAGCAGGCTTTGACGGGGTCTTATCCGCAGCCGGGACTTCCTGCATCTACGATTGACGGTAAGCCCTATTCTTGGGGAACCTGGTTGTCGCCTATCTGGTATGCAGAATTAGGAGGGGATAACCGCTTGAAAGTGTCTGAGGTAAATATCAGTGAGAAGTTTACTTTTAATCTGACAAAGGGACTTGATCTGGTTGGTAATGTGGGATATAATACCTCTAATGCAAGTCGTGATATCAAACAGATGGCCATAACTTCTTACAATTATACGGGAACTAAAGTCAATACTGGACCTGCAGTTTCTAAACAAGAGGAATCATCGTATGAAAAGACTTCGTCTCGTCGTGATTTCTATTCTTTTACTGGTTATTTGAATTACGAGAAGGATTTTGAAAGCGGGCACAATCTGAATGTCATGGTAGGTACTCAGTATGAATTAACGGAGTATGACTATTTTGGTGCGAAGGTAAAAGACATTCAGAACTCTTTGGAAACGATTAATGGTGCCGGTACATTAAGTTTGACTGACCAGAAGGGAACCAAGTGGCACGAAGCGATTATGTCGTACTACTCTCGTCTGAATTACAATTATAAATCTAAATACCTGGCCGAAGTAAACTTCCGTTACGATGGTTCTTCCAAGTTTAAGGAAGGTCGCTGGGCACCGTTCTATGGTGTGTCTGCCGGATGGCGTATCTCTGAAGAGAATTTCATGGATGGTACAGACAGTTGGCTGGATGAACTGAAGTTTCGTCTTTCTTATGGTGTGGTAGGTAACCAGAGTGGTATCGACCGTTATGAAGGATCGCAATATTATGATTTTAAATCACTGAATGGAGCCCTTTTGGGTACTGATAAAGCAACGACTATTGATACAAATGGAAAGATTGCTTCAACTTCACGTGAATGGGAACGCATTCAGAACTATAACGTAGGTCTTGATTTTCGTGTGTTGAACGGCCGGTTTTCGGGAACGATTGAAGGATATTTGAAGCGTAACAACAATATGTTGATTAATGTAACTTATCCGGGGGTATTAGGTGATAATGCCGGTTATTCAAACTCAGGTAAGTTTGAAGCAAAAGGTTTTGAAGCACAAGGCACCTGGTCGGATAAGATAGGAAAGGTGTCATATCATATCGGAGGAACTTTTTCTTACAACACGAACAAACTGATTGATATAGGTGGGGCTACAGTGCTGGCAGGCGGTTTTAAAGACAAACAGCAAGGCTATCCGTTGAACAGTATCTTTGGTCTGCGTTATATTGGAAAGATACAGAATGAGGAGCAACGTCAGAAATACCTGTACCGTTATCTGACAGGTAATACCATCGGGTTGACCAACGATATTCGTGTAGGTGACAATATGTTTGAAGATGTCAATAAAGATGGAAAACTGGATTACAATGATTATGTATATTTAGGTTCAGATGATCCGAAGATTTCTTTCTCTTTCAATGGAGGAATTGAATGGAATAACTTTGATTTGTCGGTCGTATTCCAGGGAGTAGCACAGCGTACTATTTTCCGTACAGGAAGTAATAATGGTAATGAAACGTGGCGTATCCCGATGAAAGCCACCTATCTGAATACTTCTAATCAGTCTGTAGGTAATACATGGACACCAGAAAATCCAAATGTGCATTATCCTACTTATTCAAATAATGAAACAATCAATGCCTACAACTATCAGGCATCTTCCTGGGCGGTAGAGAATGGAACGTATGTTCGTCTGAAGAACGTGACATTGGGATATACTTTCCCTCAGGAAATACTGGCCAAAACGAAGGTTATCAGCTCTGCCCGTTTATATGTAACCGGAGCCGACCTTTGGGAGTTCTCTAAAATCAATGATGGATGGGACCCTGAGGCAAGTAAGAATGTAAGCGGCACTGGACGTTATCCATTCGTACGTACAGTGACTTTGGGATTGAATGTAGCATTTTAATCAGTAAAAATTATGAAACTCTATAAGAAAATATTTTTAATTCTGGCAGTGGGTGCAAGTACTTCTTCTTGTCTTGATTTGGATTCGCAAGATCAGTTGTCAGACGGTAACATGTGGCAGTCTGCTTCCGACTTTGAGTATTTTGCGAATACCTTTTATGGCTGGACACGCGATTTCAAGACTGTCATCAGTGATGCTCCTCATTCAGACTGGCGTTCAGATTTGATGACTTCCAGTTCTATCAATGTCTATAGCCATGGTAACAACTCTATAGAAACATCAGACGCAAATTACACAGATGCTTACAAGCATATTCGTCGTACCAATTTGCTGTTGCAGAAAGCAGAAGGATATTCTGGGTCTGAAACCATTGCGCAATATGTGGCTGAAGCCAGATTCTTTCGGGCTTATTGCTATTTCGATTTGCTGCAGCTTTACGGAGATGCGGTAATTACAAAAAGTCCGCTGGATATTGATTCTCCGGAATTGAATGCAAAAAGAAATGATCGTAGTGAGGTTGTCGATTTGATTATTACAGATTTGCAGGAAGCTATTCCAGATCTTCCCGAAACTGTAAGTTCTGAAGATGACGGACGATTGACCAAATGGGCTGCCAATGCTTTCCTTTCACGTGTAGCATTATACGAAGGTACCTGGCAGAAATTCCGTAACAATGCCGAACGCGCAAATTCGTTACTGGATATTGCTGCAAAGGCCGCAAAGGCAGTGATAGACAGTAAGAAATATCAACTTTTCAAACCGGCAGCTTTAGGTGAGTTCGCTTATAAATATTTGTTTACATTGGAAAATGTACAGTCAAATCCGGCTAACTTGACAAAAGCTGATAATAAGGAATACATTTTCTATCGTCGTCATGATGAAACATTGTCGCCTATTGGAACAAATGTTACACACGGATGCTTGAAAAATGTGCAATACATCAGCCGGAAGTTTGTAAATATGTATTTGACTCAGAACGGACTTCCTATTGAGCAAGACGTCTATGTAGCAGGAACAAATGAAAAGGGTTTTAAAGGTTATGCCACGATGACCTCAGAATTTGAAAATCGTGATAACCGTATGAAAAACAGTCTGCTACCCAATGGAACAAATTACTGGGACAATGAAGCGCAATCATGCCGTATAGACTGGAAAGGCATGAGTGGTGAAGATGCAAAAAATGCACAGGTATGCGATGTAAAGTCAGGTAGTGGGTACCAAAATCAGAAATGGGCTACAGAACGTCGCGTAGAAGATAACTATGAAGGATATGACTATCCTATTATCCGCTATGCAGAAGTGTTGCTGAATTATGCGGAAGCTGTCTTTGAACGGGATGGACAGATTTCAGATGAGGATTTGGATATTTCACTTAATTTGACTCGTCAGCGTGTAAATCCCGACATGCCTAAGTTGACAAATGATTTTGTACGTCAGCATGGTCTGGATATGCAGACAGAAATTCGTCGGGAACGTACTATCGAATTATATAATGAAGGCTTCCGTATTGATGATTTGAAACGTTGGAAAACAGCAGAGGTAGAAATGCCAAAAGATATATTAGGGGTGAAATATACAGGTACTGAATTTGAAAGTCAATGGGGGGATGTCGCTTCAATGTCGAAAGATGCTGACGGATGCTTGATAATGGAAAGCGGACGTACCTGGGCTACCAAGAATTATCTGTTACCAATACCGGCTGACCAGATACAGTTGAATCCGAATCTGGGACAGAATCCGGGATGGGAATAAATGTAAGATCTTAAACTGAGTATTTTATGAGAACTAATTATAGAACGTTGCTTTATAGTGCTGCATTCTGCCTGATTGCAGGATTCTCATCTTGTTCGGATGAAACAGATTTAGGCGGCTCTTTGCAGGAAATACAGACTATATCTTCCATCACGTTAAATCAGACTGCTTATAATGCAGATGTCCAGAACCTTTATATGCTTCCAAACCAGGAGATACAGCTGAGTTGTACAGTTCTTCCTGAAGAGGCAAACGATAAAAGTGTGAAATGGACTTCTCAGAACGAAACTGTTGCTGTGGTTTCTGCAGATGGATATTTGGTCACTAAGAATGTTGGAACTACGGTAGTTCGTGTAACTCCGGGAATAGGATTTGGTCCTTCTGCCACTACACCAAGTTTTACAATTAATGTGGTCGACCATTTTAATTATATTGAGGAAATAACGTTGAAAAATACGGATATATTGATTACGGAAGGAATTTCAGAGTCTGCTTCATACCAAGTAGAAGTAGATGCTCTTCCTGCTACAGCCACATTTAAGCGTTATAAATGGGAAAGTTTGAATCCGGAAATAGCTACGGTTGATGACTCAGGAGTGGTAACAGGAGTAAAAGCTGGTACTGCAACAATAAAGGTAACAGCTGATGATTTCAGTGCATCTCCAGTCTCAACGACTTTTACGGTGAAGATAAATCCGGTAATACAGATTGAAAATTTTGAATTTACAAATGAAGCGAAAGAATACCTGGGACAGCTGGGGTATGGAGAAGTATATGATTTGAAAAAGTCAGTAGCCTTGACACCTTCGAATGCCACAGTGGAATTGATTAGCTGGAGTAGCGATAATGCCAGTGTAGCTTCCGTAGATGAAGATGGAGTGCTTACAATTCATTCCATGCTGAGTGGAAGCGCTACGATTACAGCTTCAACCGGCGAATTGACAAAAACAGTGTCAGTAAATGTGGCAGAAGGTCGTATCTGGTATTCTTTTGAGAATGGAATTGGAGACTGGAGCCTTGAGTCTGGAAATAATTCATCAGTTGTCAAGAGTGATGGGGAGAAGACTACCATCAAGATGGGTGGTTCTGATAAATATCGTGGTGATTTTGTATGGGTGCGTAATGGAGTATCTCAAACAAAAATAACCCCATCGGTATACCGTTATCTGGCAATGAAGATAAATGTGGCTTCGCCGTTAAGTGCCGGCTCTAATGCTAACGGATGTATCAAGCTGGAATTATGGGATGATTCGGGTGATAAAGGTACCATTGGTAACAATTATACCGGTGCCATTAACTCTGCAAACAATTCATTTGAAGTATTGAATGGTGGAAGTTTTCAGACAACTGCTCCTAATGTGATATATTGGGATTTACAGTCGAATTATGATAAACATACTCCGACAGACTGGAACCAGACATTTACATTGAACTGCCTGAAGTTTGTCATTGCAGACTATACAGCAACTGATAGCTATGATATTTACTGGGTTCGTTCTTTCAAGACGGTAGAAGAACTGGAAGCATTTGTAGCATCTGAAGATACTAATAAATAAACAAGGTGATGATTATGAAACAGATTTATACTTACATAGGAGCAGGGCTGGTAGCCCTCTCCTTCACTAACCTTATTGCATGCACCGAGATAGAGCATGGGGTGAATGATATTGATACTTGGGAGGAAGTAAAGGACTATACAGAAGCATTAAATCATCCTTGTATGCTTCATACTCAGGAGGATTTTGACTTTGTGAAAGGTAAACTTCAGGCTGGTCAGCAGCTGTGGGCTAATGCCTATACCCACTTGGAACAAAGTGAATATGCGCGTAATACGTGGGTAGCCACCCCTGTAGAGAAACTGGCACGTTTGGATCAGGCTAACTGGTCAGGTCCGGAACGGTGGGAGGAAAACGGTTTGTCAGAATATTATACCCCAGATGCTTGGACAAATTATACTCATCTGATGAAGGATGCGGCAGCAGCTTATCAATTGGCTCTTCGCTGGAAGTTGTCGGATGATGATACATACGCAAAAGCTGGTATCGATATTTTGAATGCGTGGGCAAACAAGTGTACCGGATATATTGTGAATTCAAAAGGAGAATTTATAGACCCGAATCAGTATTTGATTGCTATCCAGATTTACCAGCTGGCTAATGCAGCTGAGATTCTTCGTGATTATGAGGGATGGAGCGAGGCTGATTTCACTGCCTATAAAAACTGGATGGTGGATGTTTTCTATCCGCAAGCTACTAATTTTCTGAATCTGCACAATGGTTTTACAGATTGCCCGCTTCATTATTGGCTGAACTGGGATTTGGCAGAAATGACAGCTGTCCTTTCTATTGGTATCCTTACTGACGATAACTTTAAAATCAATGAGGCAATTCAATATTTTAAGTTTGGTGTAGGGGGTGGAAACATTATCAATGCAGTGCCTTTCATGCATCAGGATCCGGATAGTGGAGAAATGCTGGGACAGTGTATGGAGTCTGGGCGTGACCAGGGCCATGCTACCTTATGCGTCAGTTTGATGGGAGTGTTCTGTCAGATGGCAAAGAATGTGGGTGAGGATCTTTTTATTTTTGATGAAAACCGTGCACTGGCTATGTGTGAATACGTAGCAAAATATAATTATGGAGAGGTGGAAACTGGAAGTAATAATTCCGGGTGGAACATGAGTAACTTTAAGTATGATGTGACTTCTGTACCTTATACAAATTATACGAATTGCACAGGTAACAGCTGGCCAAGTATGTCGTATGAGGAGCATCAGGCAGGTAATGAGACTCGTGGAACTGTACGTCCGGCATGGGAATTGGTTAGACGCCTTGCTTCAGATTACGGACAGACCAGCATTTACTCTGATATGTGGGTAAAGAAAATGCGTGAGAATACCGCACGTGGAAACAGTGACGGTGGTGCCGGCGATTACGGACCTAACAGTGGCGGTTTCGACCAGCTGGGATTCGGTACGCTGATGTTTGCAAAAGACTAATCTTTAAATATGAGAACTATGAGAATAAGTAATTTGTGGTGGGCTGTGCTTCCTTTTTGCCTCTTTGCTTGCAATAAGGATGAACAGCAGGAAGGAACAGACGGTACTCCGGTATCTTTTGTTACCACGATTTCTCCCTCAAGCCGTTTGACAGTCAATAATTCATGGGCTGGCCTTTCGGATGCAAAGGTGGGTGTGGAAATCAACGGTACGGTGAAAGAGTACACGGTGAATGAGAAGGGTGAACTGACTTCCGCCGCTCCTTTTTACTGGGAAGACCTTGGACAGACTGTGTCGGTCAATGCCTGGTATCCTTACAATGAGGGGAAGAAGCCGGAGGCAGTGGTAGTCGCTGCCGACCAGAGCGTAGCAGCGAATTATCTGGCCAGTGACTTACTGGAAGTGAACAATGCTTCGGTATCTGCAAGCGAGAACACGCTGACTTTCGTACACCGTACGGCGTATGTGGAATGTGCTTTGCAGCTTAATCCGACAGAAGAGGGGACAATGAATGCGGCAACCATTACCTTGTGCAATTTGTCAGGGGTGGCCGAAGGCAATTCGGTGAAGACGACCGGTGATTATAAAGCGTTGGTGGCTCCTCAGACACTGACTGCTGGAACCGTTTTCATGGAAGTAACCATGAGCGACGGAAGAAGTGACGAATATGTGCTTCCGGAGGATGTGGAACTGAAACAAGGATATATCTTCCCGGTGTCTGTAGAAGTAACTCCTGATGGACTGAATGTGGCTTTTGGAACTCCGATAAAGTGGGAAGGCGAGACCGTAGGAACCGATGGGGAAGCTCCGGAAGTGAGGCCTGATACGGATGGAGATAAATGGGAACAGAACGAAGATGATATACAAACAGATGGGAAAACTACTGAACAACACCCTGAAAATGGAAATTCATCTCAGTGGGAAGGTGGAACTTCAGAAGTAAATGCTGAAAAACGTTCGTAATTTGAAAACAAAAAATAGAAACTTAAATAAATCGCATTATGAAAACAAATTCGTGGAAAATAACATTTATGGCCTTGGCTATGGCTACAGCTATGACAGGTTGTAATCAAAATAATGAGTTGGGTACTCCGGCTCCGTTGAGTGAAGAAGATGTATTGAACGTAGTGGCTACGGCAAACGATTTCGTTTCATCAGATGCTACTTCACGTGTATCTGAAACTGATTATACTACTACATTCGAAGAGGGTGATGCCATTGGTGTATTCGTGGTACGCGATGGGGAAGCTTTGATAAGCAACATGAAGATGACTTTGGGCAGTGATAATGTATGGGCTGGAGAGAACGATGCCAAACTGTATTACTATAAAGATGCAGATTATATTGCTTATTCTCCTTATACTGACGGGTTGTCTGCAACTTCAGAAACTGAGATCATTACTCATTTCACTACAAAATTGCAAGGTAGTACCGGACAGTCTACATTGGCAGACTACCAGGCTGCCGATTTGATGACTGCTTCTGTCACTGCAGCAGAGGTTACTCGTGGCCAGAACATTAATTTCAAATTTGCGCATCAGATGTCTATGATTGAAATCAAGGTGCCTATCCGTGCGTATAAGACAAGTGGAGGTTATGAATATTCTGCTCCGTTGGGATTAAAAGTAACAATGGCTGAAGAATCTGCTACAGGAAAAGAATTTTCTTTATGTACATTCGGCAAAGAAACAACTGGTGACGCAGGTAGTGAAGTAACAAAAGGTATTTACCGTTGTATCGTAGCTCCTTCTGATGCTGCATTGAATGTAGAAGGCGAATTCCAGGATGGTTCTGTTCCGGTGTATTTCCCTGCAGCAGGTGGAGCAGCTCTGTCTGTGACTCCAAAAGCTGGAAGCTATAAAGGGTTTGATGTAAATTACACTTATGAATCTTATAATGCAGAACGTGATTTGGAAATTGGTGACTACTATTATGCGGATGGAAGTATTTGTCCGGGGGATATGACCAATATTCCTCCAAGTGGTTGTGTAGGTATTATTTATTCAACTACAGTTCCTGATGATGTTGAGGCTGATGGGTATGGTAACGCAATGGTCTTGGCTTTACATGATTTAGAGGGAAAAATAAATTGGGCTAATAATATTGCTTCAACTTCTTTGACAAAACAATATGCTACAACTAAGAATACCTATGATCAAGTCTTAACAGATTTGTTTGCTGATAAGAATGGATATACATATATGAATGAAATAAAGTCAAAAGCTGATTTTTCATTAGCGAATTATCCTGCTTTCTATAGCGTTACAAATTCTCTGCAAGGTTTGGCTGATATTTCGTCTTTATCGACCTCTGGTTGGTACATTCCTACAATAGGTCAAATGGCTGATATTATCAATGCTTTTTCTACTTTGGCAAGTTCTACTTATGTATTTGGAACTAGTACTGCATGGAATGTTGCAGGCAATGATGGTCCGACAATTTCTGCGATGTTGGAATTGTATAACAGATTAGAAAAGGTTGGAGGAACTTGGAATATTGATAGACCTGCTACGGATGGTGATACAAATAAGTCTCTTCGTTGGTGGACGTCATCTGAACATAGTGCCACAAAGGCTTTGAGTAGAGGATGTAAATTAAACTGTGTCAGCAAAGAAAAGAAAT
>ULQU01014589.1_pt1 | contig 15435 bp, 7 predicted proteins | sample 1954841 | NCBI WGS metagenome assembly ULQU01 (sample SAMEA4835664, study PRJEB28245) | human gut metagenome | biome: gut microbiome; material: fecal sample | place: Denmark | collected 2008
GGCCAGCGCGGGTCACGTCCCAGGTCGACTACCGGTGCATACGTCCAGGGTATGCAGCCGGCCTTCGTTTCGTAAGCGGAAATCTCGGCACCACGACGCACCAGTTCACGGTTGAAAGCAGCTCCCATATTCACTCCCTGTGGGAACATGGTTCCATCGAGCGTGTAGGTTGTTCCGTGAATCTGGTCGACACCATATATACAAGGAATACCGATTTCCTTCATCGATTTATCCTGAATCTGCTTGATGGCTTCAGCCCATTTTTCTTTTTTCTGTGCCATACTTAGCGGAACATTCAACAATGAGCCGACTTTGTATTTGCCTATTACGGTATCGAGCATGGCAGGATTCAGTGTAAATCCGTTTTTCTTGCTTGCTTCGAAATCGCTTACCACATCGATGGTGATTTCACACATCTGTCCGACTTTCTCTTCGAGTGTCATTTTCTTCAGCCATTTCTGAATGTGTGCCTCGATTACCGGATCGGAAGGAATGGCAGGAGCAGGCTTTTGTCCTCCTGCCGTCAGACAGACACCGGTACATAAAACCGATGCCAGTGCCAGTTTCTTGATATTTTTCATGGATGATTCTGTTTGAAATTATTGTAAATTCTTTTTCCGTTATTCAAATAAAAATGTGACTTGTTCTCCCTGCTTTACATGGAACGAGATGAATTCGTCTGCTTGACAAGGTATACCGTTGAGAAGTACCTTTTTGACACCTTTAGGGCATTTCAACTTCAGGTCGCTTTGCCATCCTCCAGTGATGGTTGTCTGTACGGGTTTCCCATCTTTCCATACGAGGTCTACTGTAGCGCCACCTCTTACTTTCAGTCCGTAAAAATTACCATCTTTCCAAGAGTCTGGCAGGGCAGGAAGCAAGTGGATGAAGCCATCCTGACTTTGCAACAGCATTTCTCCGATGCCCGATGTACCTCCCCAGTTGCCGTCCATCTGAAAAGGCGGGTGTGAGCAGAAGAGATTGGGGAACGTACCGCTGCCGTGCTGGGTAGGATTTTGAGCTGTATATGCCGGATAAAGCAGACTGCGGAACAACTTGTATGCACGGTTTCCGTCACCCAGTCGCGCCCAAAAGTTGATCTTCCATGCACGGCTCCATCCCGTACCTTCATCTCCACGTCGGTTCAGGGTCTTCCGGCAGGCTTCTGCCAGTTCGGGCGTTTTAAGAACCGAAATCTGATTACCCGGATGCAGACCATATAAATGAGATACATGGCGGTGATGGATGTCGGTTTCCTCATAATCCTCCAGCCACTCCATCAGGTATCCCTTTTTACTGATCTGATGAGGAGGCAATAGCCGGATAGCTTCTTGCAAGGCCTCGGCATAAGCTGTATCGGTATGTAGGATGTGTGAAGCTTCTATCACGTTGGTATAAAGTTCACGTACGAGTTGGATGTCCATTGTCGGCCCCATACAAACGCTGATGGGTGTACGATCTTTGCTGGGCAAGTAGAAAGCATTCTCGGGCGAAGAAGTCGGAGCTGTGACCAGCCAGCCGTGTTTGGGCTCTTTTACCATAGTTGAGTAGAAAAATTCGGAGGCACCTTTCATGATGGGATAAATATCTGCCAGATATTTTTGGTCACCGCTAAAAAGATAATGTTCCCACAAGTGTGCGCAGAGCCATGCTCCTCCGGTATTTGTTGCTCCCCATGACGGATGTTCTCCCGGTGCGGTATAGCCCCACACATTGGTCATCATGTGCAGAACCCAGCCTTTGGCTTGCGGGCCGTAGAAAGCTTTTGCACTTTCTTCTCCGCTGGCAACCAGCCGTTTGACCAGATCGACCAATGGCATGCACAGTTCCGATAGGTTGGCTTGCTCTACGGGCCAGTGATTCATCTGTACATTGATATTGGTGTGATAGTCGCCGTTCCAGGGAGTTGCCGGTTCATTGGCCCAAAGTCCCTGCAAGTTGGGAGGCAAGCTTCCCGGGCGTGTACTGCTTATCAGCAGGTAGCGTCCGTAGTTATAGTAAAGAGCAGCCAGTGAGGGGTCGTCCTGCTGCTGGGATTTTTCTATTCTTTGGTCGGTAGTAAGCTGTGAAACGGCTTCGTTCTCGGGCAGGCAGATACCGGCACGGTTGAATAAAGCCTGATAGCTGTTGACTGCTTCCGCTACAGCGTCGGAGAGATTGCTTTCCAATGCTTCGCTGAGCAGACGGTCGGCTTCTGTTGTGTAGATTTCTCCAGCCAGATACGAGGTCTTTGCCGATACCACGATCCATGCTTCGTCTGCATGCTGTATGTCGATAGACTGCTCATCGGTGGACTGCTGTACCTGTTTGCCTTTGCATGTTACTCCGGCAATGGCAGCATAGCGGACACCAGGTTGCGAGGAACCACTGTCCAGACAACCGGATAGTTCCAGTTTCCCTTCTGTCAGTTTGCGTACGTTGCCTCTTTCTGGTCGGCTCAAGTTCATCTTGAAATTGATGGAGCCGGGAACATCTGCTTTCAGGTGTATCAGGATGACATCCTTATCGCGTGAAACCACATATTCGCGTACATAACGCACCGTTCCGCGGGAGAAAGTTGTATAGGCTATGCCTTTGCTCAAATCCAGCCAGCGGTGGTAATGGGAAACCGTATCTTTTGTATGGGTTCCGTATTGGTGTTCTAAGTATAGATTTGCCAGCATCTGAAAGGCTCCGTACGTTCCTCCTTTTTCCGGTTTCTTGGGAACGAAACTGGTATACATCAGTTCTTGTGCCTCTTTGTTCTTTCCTTCGAACAGCAACCGGCGGATTTCGGGCAGACTTTTGGAGGCATCGGGATTCAGGTAATTTGCTTCCGATCCGCTCCACATGCTGATTTCATTCAAGACGATATGCTCTTTGCCGATAGCTCCGTCGGGCATCATCCCCAGTCTACCGTTGCCTAACGGAAGTGTTTCTTCCCATTGAGCGGCAGGTTCGTCGTACCATAAGGTCTGGTCGCTGCGTCCCGGAGCCGGATAAGGTTCTTCTCCGGTAAGATATTTGTACAAGGTTTCAGCAATAATGGCTGCTCCATATTTATCGGGATGTACGCCATCGACATAAAGTTGCGGATAATAGGGACGCATCGCTGTATGCAGGTCGATGACCGGCAAGTTTCTTTCGGCAGCAACCTCCTGAATATAGGGAATAATGCCATGTACGATGATACTGTCGTTGATGCCCCATTCCTTGTGGTTGGAGGGAATAGGCAGGCAGAGATAAATACGAGGATGTGAGGCAAGTGCCTGAAATTTGTCTATCAGCAGGTTTAGGTCCTCCTTGAACGATGCATGATGCTGCCAGTTCTGCGGCTTGGAGTCGTTGGTACCGAGCTTGATGGTGACGATGTCGGGCAGGAAATCCAGTGCTTCCTGAAAACGTTGGGTCTTCATGTACGGCAAATCTCCCTTCATACTCAATGTATGAGCTGTCACTCCAAAGTTTCCTACTTCATACTTATCACCTAATAATTTTTGAAGCACAGCCGGATAGCTTTCTTCCGAGGGATTCTGTAGCAGGAATCCTTCGGTGATGCTGTTGCCTACACAGGCTATTTTTATCTTTTTTTGTGCTTGTGCTTGTAGGGTGAAAAGAAGCAGGAAGATACTTATTATAATGTATATGTATCGTTTACTCATGTCTATTCTCCTTTATATTTCATGTATTGGAAGTCGGCGTATGCTTTCGACTGGCTGGAAGCTGATACGGCATACAATCCAAGCACGACTCCGGTAAACCCTCCTGCTGTTTCGCTGCTCAGGTAGCGTGTGTTCATTTTTCCTAATTCGTGGTACGTACCGTTCTCCGTGTAACCGAAGTAATAGAAATTAATATCCGATTTTACTTGCAGTTCGACGTTTCCTTTGCCGCTGAGTGGTAGTTCTTTTTCGATGTGATTCAGTTCACCCAGTTTATAGCGGAGAACGACCGACTGGCTTTTGTCCTTGTTCTGTCGTACAAACAGGTCGTAGTGTGAGTGATATTCCATGTATACGCTGATACCGGCCTCATCGTTTGCTTGCGCGTCTTTCAGTTTCAGCGAAGTTGCAGCTTCCATGTTGAAATGTTCCTGCCGGATAGCGACAAAAGTCGGACTCTTTTGGTCGTTCAACGAAACAGGTGTTGCTTTCAGACGGAGATTACCGTTTTTGAATTCGTAATTCTGCATGTCGGGATTTTGCAGGTACATCCATTCGGGAGATAACTTTTTGTTCTCGAAAGTGATGGTTTCGGGCTTTTCTTTCGCAGCCTGAAGTGGAAGCGTCGGAACATTCATGTCCAGTTGGATGACGCCGTTTCCGTTGACAACCGGCCATGCGTTTTCATCCCAGCGTACAGGTGCCAGGAAAGTTTCACGTCCTAAGGTATGATGACTTCCCGGCATGACACGGTAAGCAAGGCAGACCATCCACCATGAACCGTCGGCACCCTCTACCAGATCGGCATGACCTGTACCTTGAATCGGATTGTTTTCTGCTGCCTGACAGGCATGTGTCAGAATCGGATTGGCTGGATTGCCTAAGTAAGGTCCGTCGATGTAGCGGCTGCGTGCAATGGTGATGCTATGTGCTATTTCTGTTCCTCCTTCCGAAATGAGCAGATAGTACCATCCGTCTTTCTTATAGAGATGCGGCCCTTCGGGGAAACGTCCACCGGTTCCGTTCCATATCTTTTTGGATGGGGTAAGCTGCTTTCCGGTCATCGGGTCTATTTCGCACAGATTGATATAACCGTCGGGGTTGCTGACCATGTAGCATTTGCCGTTTTCGAAGTATAAGGACGGGTCGATGCCTCCTTGTTCCAGCCATACAGGTTCCGACCATTCTCCTTTGGGATCGGTTGTATGAACTAAGAAGTTACCTTTTCCTGATATGTTGGTTGTAATCATATAAAACACTCCGTCGTTGTAACGGATGGTAGGAGCAAAGATACCGCTTCCCCCGTTGGCACCTTTCAAGTTTAATTGAGACTCCCGTGTCAGACAATTGCCTATCTGTTCCCAGTTCACCAAATCTTTGCTATGGAAAAGAGGAACACCAGGGAAATATTGAAAACTGCTGTTTACCAAATAATAGTCATCGCCAGCCTTGCATACGCTGGGGTCGGGATGAAATCCGGGAATGACCGGATTCTTGTAGCCCTGAGCAAATGTTTCGCATATAGAACAAGCTAAGGCGCAAAGTAAGATACCAATGTTTCGCATAATTCATTAAAGTTAAAAAGTTCGGAAGTCGTTTGCCTGACTTCGCTTACAAAGATATATGATTTTGATGTTTTTTGTCGGTTATTTTGTATTCTTGCACGAGTTGAAATGTTTTAAATAGGGTATTCAAATGTTTCATTTGTTTACTTTGGGGGCGTTTGATATGTTTCCGTTGATAGAAAAACTATCTTTGTTGAGAAGGGAGCCGATAGAACAGCTATTAAGAATATGATTAAAAACTGAAACTAATGAGAACAGATGGAAGGTTAGATGGAGCATATTGCTGCTATTGTGGGGTGCGGTTGCAATGAAATCGGCTGCAATGAAAGTGGAGTCTTTGGACAGAGGGTGGTTCTTTAACAAGGAGCCCGACCGTTTTTGTGGTGTAAGTTCGTTTGGTGCATGTTCGATTTCTCGGCGGCTGGACGTCGGGAGGGAACTACTTTTGGGCGAAATGATAAAGGGCTGGTAACGTATGACCGGCGTATCAGGAAGGAGGCTTTCTATTTTTATAAAGCTAACTGGAACAGGAAGGAGAAGGTGTTGCATATTGCCTCCAAACGTTGTCGGAACTGAACGGATTCACTGACGGAGATTCAGGCATTCAGCAATTGCGGAGAAGCCGAATTATTTGTCAATGGAAGGAGCATGGGAAAGTGTAGTCCCGATGAAGTGTGTGTGGTTACGTGGAAGAATAGATTTTGTATGAGATAATAAAGAAGTTCTGGACTGAAGTCCGTTTATTCTTTCTACTGGGATGATGTATTATTTCCCAGTGTTATGAATAAAATAAAAGTGCATCCTTAAAGGTCGGTTGTACCAACGTTGGGATGCACTTTCGTTTTGAAGATGTCTTTTGTTTTTATTCTTTGGTGCGGAATGAGGTCCGTAAGCGTATATCTGAGGAGGAAGTACCTATTTCCAGTACCATATCTCTGTCGGGAAGGATGAATTTGCGTTGTTTCTCATCCCAGATTTGCAGTTCGGTGTAGGGAACTTCCAATTCTACTTTCTGTGTTTCTCCTTTACGGGTCGGAACGCGGCGGAAAGCTTTCAATTGTTTGACAGGATCTTGTTCTGAACGTATACGTGCTGATACGTAAAGCTGTACCACTTCATCGCCGTCCCAGTTGCCGGTATTCTTCAGGTTGAAGCTGACTTTTAGAGTATCGCCTTGTTCGATGGAACGGTCGTTGACTGCTATTTGTGAATAATTGAATGTGGTATAACTCAATCCATAGCCGAAAGGATAGAGTGGCTGTCCTTTGAAATACATATAAGTGCGTCCGTGAGTGATGTCATAATCCATCATGTGTGGCAGGTCGGTGATGTCTTTTACCCAAGTTTGAGTTAGTCTGCCTGCCGGATTATAATGTCCGAAGAGCAGATCGCTGACAGCATGTCCCAATTCTTCACTACATTGCGTAAGATGAAGCAGGGCCGGAACCCGTTGGTTGGCACGGTTGATGGCATATGGGAAGCTGCTGATCAGCACTCCGATGGTATTAGGATTGGCCTGAGCTACTTGCAAGAGCAAATCTTCTTGATCCAACTGGATGGACTGTCGGTCTACGGCTTCTTTTCCTTCACTGACCACAGGGGCTTGTTCCCAGCCGGCATTGCAGGTAGGATGATTGCCGACACACACGATGGCTACATCGGCCCATGCAGCAACGGTACGGGCACTGTCCATACGATTGGTCGCTACATAACGTACTTCAATATCATTTCCGGCTTCTTCCCGGATGGCATCGAGTACGTTTACTGTATAGAAAGGCTTGCCAGAATACCAGTCCTGTAAAACCTCGGTAGCCCGTTGACCGATGACAGCTATCTTTTTTATTTTCTGCTTGTCGAGTGGGAGCAGGTGGTTTTTGTTTTTAAGCAGGACAACCGATTTGCGTGTTGCTTCACGTACAAGTTCTTTGGTTTCCGGTTTACTCCATGGGGCAACGGTATCAGTCACACCGATAGCTGCATAAGGATTGTCGGCTGCATCATCCAGCAAGCCCAGTTTGAGAGAAATCCTGAGATTGCCCCGGATGGCTTTTTCAATATCTTCTTCACTGATCAGCTTTCGGCGTAACGCGTCGTATACCGCATCTTTGTAGTCATCCAGAAATTTGGTAATGCCGGCTTTGATACATGCGGCAGCAGCTTCAGCACGGTCGTTGTCGAAACGTTTGTGATCGCTCAGCAAGAGGCGGAAAGCTCCGCCGTCGGTTATCAAGGTACCATTCAGTCCCCATTCTTTCATCACGACATCACGCAGTACGGGATGCATGATACAGGGAATGCCGTTGTATGCATTGTAGGCCGTCATTAGCGCTTGTGATCCTCCCTCGGTCACTCCTTTATAGAAAGGATAGGAATAATATTCGCGGAATAACTTATCGGAATAGTTGGACGATGAGGATGAGCGCCCGTATTCATTGCTGTTCGACAAGAAATGTTTCATTAGTGCAGCATTTCTCCAGTATTTAGGATGATCTCCCTGAATACCTTTGATAAAAGCTACAGCAAGTCTTGATGTGAGAAAGGCGTCTTCACCGTAGCATTCTTCCGTTCGTCCCCAGCGAGGATCTCGACCTAAATCCACATTGGGAGTCCACATGACCAGACCGCTTTTCCGGTAATTGGCATTTTGAAAAAGATAACGGTTCTCTATGCTGATGTAAGTGGCTACGCGATACAGCAGGTCGGTATCCCATGTCTCTCCCAGTCCGTAGGATTGTGGAAAGACCGTCGTTGGTGTGTTGAGTCTTTCTCCATAGGTAGGTCCTCCTAAAACCACTCCATGCAATCCTTCTACACTGCCTGAACCTTGTATGCCGAGCCGAGGAACCTGGGTATTGTTTCCTAAGGCATCGACTTTCTCATCGAGGGTCATTTGAGCAATTAAGTCATCTAGCCGCTGTTCCTCACTAGCTGTAGTAAGATTGAATACATGTTGAGCGTGTATGATTCCTGCTGAAGCAGTCAGCAAGACGAAAAAAAGTTTCCTATGTGTTTTCATAATCTGATGTTGTTAAAGACGATTACAAAGCTAATGCAAAGATTGATGTGATGAAAAAGGAAATGTTTCATTATAGTACATGAAATGTTTTTTGTTTCGTTTTGATGACTAGAATGTGTCATAGGAAAATTCTTTCTCTTTGCAATTCATTTCCTTGATTATATTAAAGTTAGAAACATACACGTGTTAAAAGTGATTTATTGAGACTTGTTTCATGGTGGAATGATATTTTTGAAGAAATATGTATAGTTGCAATTCCAAGCACTGAAAGAAAGATTTGTTGATCGGGATATTTTGGTGATTGTCGGATAGTATGCGGGTTGCTATCCGTTATACGTTGTTCGATAAATAGGCTCAGAAAAGACACAACTTGTCGTGTAATGTTTTTGGTGAAAGTGCTTGTGCCTGTAAGAAAAAGTTGCTAGGCATATTTTATATTTATACAAAAAGAACAGAATGTTCTGGACAAATTTTTATTTATTTCTGACAATTTTTGTATTACTTTTTCGACAAATGATAATTAATTGGGTAGGTATTTATGCTGTAGAATCATCTATTTTGTCCATTCTATTGCGTATAAAAAAGAGAAAAAGAAAAAGAGATTCTTACTTGTTTAGTCAAACTTCATTTTCTTTGCTTTTGAAAACGTTATAAGATATGAGAAGGATATATACTTTGCTGACTTTGTTTTTTTCATTGCTTTGTCTCCATGCGCAGTCTTTTATGTTCAAGCATCTGGAGGTTTCGGACGGATTGTCTAATAATTCAGTTCGTTGCATTTACAAGGATAGTGAAGGACTGATGTGGTTTGGTACGATGGCTGGGTTAAATTATTATGACGGCTATACATTCAAAGTGTTTACGCGTCAGGAGAATAATCCGAATTCTCTTTCTGATAATTTTATTGAAGATATAGTAGAACAGCCTGACGGATTGTTTTGGATTAGAACGGTCAAAGGGTATGTGCTGTTTGATAAGGCTAAAGAAGTATTTCAGTCGGATTTGACTTCTTTTATGACTTCGTTGGGAAGTAGGGGGATTCCTAATAATGTTTTTGTTGATTCAGCTGGAAGTGTCTGGATATTTGTCATGGGAGAAGGCTACTATTGATATGATAAGGACAAAAAAACAAGTTACATGTCTTTCTTGAAATGTAATCTTCCAATTGCAGGCGTTTCGGATGTAGCAGAATGTAAGGATGGTATCTTGGTGATATATGATACAGGTTTGCTGGTTTGCGTAGATCGTAATGATTTGACTGTTAAGTGGATAAAGAGAGAAGTGCAACAAAGTACTCCACAAGTGCAGATAAATTTTTCTCTGTTTGTGGATAGGGAAGATTGTATCTGGATTTATGGTATTGAAGGTGTATGGGTATATGACTTGCGGACGGGAAAATGGAACGAAGAAGTTACGGCTCATTGGAAGAATCGTTCTGATTTTGTCCATACCATTACGCAGGATGTCATGGGAAGAATCTGGATGGGAAAAGATTATAGCGGAATCGATATTTTGGAAAAATCCACTTGGAAGATCAGGTCTGTGGTGGCAGATAAAGATACAGACAGAGATTGTCGCATAATACAGTGTACACTCTTTATACCGACAGGGATGGAATTGTATGGGTCGGTACATATAAAAAGGGAATCTCTTATTATGGCGAAAGTATTTTTAAGTTTGATATTGATTATGTGGGCGATGTAACGAGTATAGAGGCCGAAGGAGAAGACAGGGCATGGCTGGGTACGAACGATAATGGAGTATTGCTATGGAATTTTTCTCTCCGTCGGGTAGAGAAGCATTTTGAACTGGGTGAAGCGCCAGTTGTCACACTCCTGAAGGCTAGCGACGGGAAACTTTGGGTGGGGACATTCAATGGTGGCTTGTATTGCATCGAAGGGAATCGGGTGCGTTCCTTTAAAGCTGGTGAAGGAGGTCAGTTGGTAAGCAATAAGATATGGGCATTACAGGAAGACCGTAAAGGGAATATATGGATTGGTTTTCTGGATGCAGGTATACAATGTTTACATTCATCGGGCGATACATTCGAAACAATCGACTTGAAAAAGGCTGGGCTGGATGATTATCATGTGGCTTCCTTGTGTCTGACCGATGAAGATGATCTGGTTATAGGTACAGCGAGTCAGGGAATTGCTGTCTTCGATTTGGAAAGCCGGAAGATAAAGACGATATTGCGTGAGAAAGACAGTACGGGTCTTGCACATAATGAAATCAATCAGGTCTTTAAGGATAGTCGGGGATTAATCTGGATTGCAACCCGTGGCGGACTCGATATTTATGATGTGAAGACCGGAAAACTGAAGGGGCTTTCCGACATTATGCCGGATAACGGAGGTATTATTGCTGGTATAGCGGAAGATGCTAACGGGAATATGTGGATTACCTCTGCACGTCAACTTATTCACTTGAATGTAGTAAAAAAGGAGAATGGAGATTACCGGTTTGTCCCTCATACGTATAATGAAAAGGATGGCTTGCAAAATAGTGATTTTAACATCCGTTCCATCCGGTTATTGAATAATGATGCCATTCTAGTCGGCGGATTGTATGGTATCAATATTTTCACTCCGGAAAATGTGCATTACAATAAACAGCTTCCAAAAGTCTTTTTTACGCGTCTGTCTTTGTTTAATAAGGTTGTTCAGGTAGGCGAGCGTATTGATGGAAGTGTATTGCTTCCCAAGAATCTTGACAAGATTGGTAAACTTACACTGAAGTATAAACAGAATATTTTCACTATTTCGGTTGCTTCCGATAATTTATCCCTTCCCGAAAAGACTTGTTATATGTATCAGTTGAAGGGATTTAGCAAGGAGTGGTTATCCTTGCCGGAAGGCATACATAGTGTTACTTTTACAAACTTGGCTCCGGGAAATTATGTACTGAATGTGAAGGCTGTCAACAGTGATGGTTACATGGGTGAGGAAGTGGCTCATCTCAACATTGAGGTTCTTCCTCCGTTCTGGATGTCATGGTGGGCATACGTACTGTATGTGCTGGCAGGTATCGGTTTATTGTTCCTGGCTCGTCGTCAGATATTGAAGCGTGAAAGAGAACGGTTCCGTTTGCATCAGATTGAACTGGAGGTAGCGAAGAACGAAGAGGTGAACAATATGAAATTCCGTTTCTTCACCAATATCAGTCACGAGTTGCGTACTCCGCTGACGTTGATTATTGCGCCGCTGGAACAGATGCTGAAAGAAGCTGATAATGACGAAAGCCGGAAGATGCGCCTTCAGCTGATGTATCGGAATGCACATCGGTTGCTGATGCTGGTCAACCAGTTGCTCGATTTCCGCAAGGGGGAAATGAGTTCCCATCATCTGTCGCTTTCTGAAGGAGATATTATTTCCTACATTCAGGGTGTCTGCGATTCGTTCCTGCTAATGGCAGACAAGAAGCAGATACATTTCTCGTTCTTCTCGAGCGTGGATCACTTTACCATGGCTTTCGATGCCGACAAGATGGGGAAAATTGTGATGAATCTGCTTGCCAATGCGTTTAAGTTTACTCCGGAAGGTGGAAGGGTGACTGTCATGCTGGAACATCTTCAGGAGGAAAACGAAGTGATTGAGATAAAGGTGGCCGATACGGGTATTGGAGTGAGTGATGAGGACAAGGAGCATATCTTCGATCGTTTTTATCAGACAGAGAATAAGGAAGCGGGAGAAGATACAGGAGGTACGGGTATCGGACTGAGTCTGGTGAAAGACTTTGTGACGTTGCATGGTGGCGACGTGACTGTTTTCGATAATATTGGTAAAGGTGCTGTCTTTGTGGTACATATACCTGTCAAGCATGTCGACATACAATATCATCCCATTAATACGATGCCAGTACCTGGTTTGCTGTCTGAATCATCCGGACAGCAGGTGGATGAAGTTGACAGAAGTCAGTTCCCGCTCTTGCTGGTGGTAGATGATAATGCTGATTTCCGTACGTTTATGGAATCGAGTCTGGGGTTACAGTATCGGGTGAAACTTGCTTCGAGTGGAAAGGAGGCCTGGAATTTCTTGCAGAATTGTGAGGAAATGCCTGATCTGGTGGTCAGTGATATCATGATGCCGGAAATGGATGGAAATGAATTGTGTAAACTGATAAAGCAGGATAAGCGTACGGCTCATATTCCGGTAATATTGCTTTCTGCAAAACAGACTACGGAATCGAAAGTGGAAGGATTGAGTATCGGTGCGGATGACTATGTGACGAAACCGTTCAACATGACGATTTTGGTTTTGCGTATCCGGAAACTGATTGAACTGAGCCGTTATAATGCTTCGAAGGGAACTATCGATCCTGCTCCTAGTGAGATTATCATCACTTCTTTGGACGAGAAGCTGATAGAAAAGGCTATCAAATATGTGGAAGATAATATCTCGCGTAGCGATTTGTCGATAGAAGAGTTGAGTCGAGAGTTAGGCATGAGCCGTGTGCACTTGTATAAAAAGTTGTTGCAGATAACGGGAAAGACTCCGATAGAATTTATACGTGTCATTCGTTTGAAGCGGGCGGCACAGTTATTGCGCGACAGTCAGCTCCATGTTTCGGAGATAGCTTTTCAGGTAGGCTTTAACAATCCAAAATATTTCAGTCGTTATTTTAAAGAAGAATTTGGTGTTTTACCTTCTGCATATCAGGAAAAGGATGGAAAATAACAAATCATACCCTAAACAGAAACATTTGATTAACCTGTAGATTTAAAAATCTCCCTTTTGTAAAACATCTCAAATAGTTGTTTCTTAGTGAAATGCTTAAATTTGCCTACAAGAACAATGTATATTATTGATGTTTAACTTTAGATATAGGTTATGATTATGAAAAACATTTCTTACTGTTTGCTGGCAGGACTTATTTTCGGTTCCTGCTCCGGAAAGGTGTATGAACAGACAGATAATGGCGTAATTGTGAAGGTTCAGCAGAAAGGAGAGCAGAATGCTCGCCTGGTTCGTTTTCAGGTGATGGGAGATAAGTTAATTCATGTATCTGCTACTCCCGACAGCAAGTTTGCCGATTCAAAGAGTTTGATTATCGTACCTCAGGAAAAACAAACACCGTTTACCGTTTCTCAACAGGGAGATACTATCACTGTTTCTACAAAAGAGGTCAAGGCTTTTGTCTTGAGTTCTACCGGTGAAGTCTGGTTTACGGATGAGAATGGCAAAATGATTCTTCAGGAAAATAAAGGTGGAGGAAAAACATTCACTCCTATCGAAGTGGAGGGTACAAAGGGATATTCTATCCGTCAGGTGTTTGAGTCTCCGGATGATGAGGCTTTTTATGGATTGGGACAGCATCAGTCGGAAGAGTTCAATTATAAAGGAAAGAATGAAGAGCTTTTCCAGTATAATACAAAGGTTTCTGTTCCTTTTATCGTTTCGAACAAGAATTATGGTGTTCTGCTCGACAGTTATTCTCTGTGTCGTTTTGGTAATCCGAATGATTACTCTCAGCTGGGAAAAGTCTTTAAGCTTTATGATAAGGATGGTAAGGAAGGAGCATTGACGGGTACATATGTGCCTGATGAAAAGTCGGGAGCGGAAACACTGGTACGCCGGGAAGATTCGCTTTATTTTGAGCACTTGAAACGAGAAGACTTGTCGAAGGTGGTAAATCTGCCGGAAAATTTCCCGTTCATGGGAGCGAAAGTTACTTATGAGGGAATGATTGAGCCCTCGCAGACGGGTGAGTTTAAGTTCATCTTATATTATGCGGGTTATACTAAGGTCTATATTGATAATAAGTTGGTTGTTCCAGAACGTTGGCGTACGGCATGGAATCCGAACAGCTATAAGTTTTCAGTTAATCTGGAAGCTGGAAAAAAGGTGCCTATCAAAGTCGAATGGGTGCCGGATGGGGCCGTTTCTTACTCTGGCTTGCGTGTGTTGAGTCCGGTAGATCCGAAAGAGCAGGGCAAGCAGTCGTGGTGGAGCGAAATGACCAAGCAGCTTGATTATTATTTTATAGCCGGCGATGATATGGATGATGTAATCAGCGGTTATCGTACGTTGACCGGAAAGGCGCCTATCATGCCTAAGTGGGCTATGGGATTCTGGCAGAGTCGTGAAAAGTATAATACTTCAGATGAAATGTTGGGAGCCTTGAAAGGTTTCCGAGATCGGAATATTCCTATTGATAATATCGTGCTTGACTGGAATCATTGGCCGGAAGATGCCTGGGGAAGTCATGAGTTCGATAAGAAACGTTTCCCTGATCCGAAGGCAATGGTCGACTCCATTCATGCAATGCATGGTCGGATGATGGTTTCCGTATGGCCGAAGTTTTATGTTACTACCGAGCACTACAAAGAATTTGATAAGAACGGATGGATCTATCAGCAGTCTGTTAAAGATAGCCTGAAGGACTGGGTAGGTCCGGGTTACCATTATGGTTTCTACGATGCTTACGATGCCGATGCACGCAAGCTGTTCTGGAAGCAGATGTATGATCATTATTATCCGCTGGGAATTGATGCTTGGTGGATGGATGCCAGCGAACCAAACATCCGTGATTGTACCGACATGCAATATCGCAAGGACTTGTGTGGACCTACGGCTTTGGGACCTTCAACCGAATATTTCAATGCGTATGCACTGATGAACGCGGAAGCTATTTACGATGGTCAGCGCGGAGTGGATAACAATAAGCGTGTGTTCTTGTTGACTCGTTCCGGATTTGCCGGATTGCAGCGCTATTCTACAGCTACATGGAGCGGTGATATTGCTACCCGTTGGGAGGATATGAAAGCTCAGATTACGGCTGGACTGAATTATGCGATAAGTGGCATTCCTTACTGGACCATGGATATTGGTGGGTTCTGTGTAGAGAATCGTTATGTAGCCGGACAACAGCAGTGGAATGCAACGAAAACGGAAAATGCCGATTACAAGGAATGGCGTGAACTGAATGCGCGCTGGTATCAGTTTGGAGCATTCTGTCCGTTGTATCGTGCGCATGGACAATATCCGTTCCGTGAAATTTGGGAAATTGCTCCCGAAGGTCATCCGGCTTACAATTCGGTTGTTTATTATTCCAAACTCCGTTATCGTCTGATGCCGTATATCTATTCTTTGGCAGGTATGACGTGGTTTAATGATTATACGATTATGCGTCCGCTGGTAATGGACTTTACGGATGATACAAACGTAAACAATATAGGCGACCAGTTTATGTTCGGTCCGTCGTTTATGGTTTC
>ULQU01018291.1_pt1 | contig 15378 bp, 12 predicted proteins | sample 1954841 | NCBI WGS metagenome assembly ULQU01 (sample SAMEA4835664, study PRJEB28245) | human gut metagenome | biome: gut microbiome; material: fecal sample | place: Denmark | collected 2008
CTATGTCCTGAAGCTCGACAAGGGCGTCGTCGTAGTCGCGGTTGCCGTAGACGCACACCAGAACGGCAGGTACGCCACTGCCCTTGAACGCGCGTAGTGCCACGGCAGCCTGCGCAGGCACGCGCCCGGCATATACAGGCACGCCTGCAACGAGCAGGTCGCCACTGCCTAACGACACCACACCGCCAGACGGACCGCCGCAGGTTATGTCGTGCTCGACAACCTCGCCGCCAAATGCGGCACCTATCGCACGCACCACCTTGCGTGTGGTGAACGTGGCGCTGAAATAAACCAAATGGACTCTATCTATCTTCATAAGCCTTTGTACGTTGATTTTTGTTGAAAAACATGTTCGCTGATGCAAATATACTAATTATCCGAGACAGACGGTCAGATTCAAGCCCTTATTTTAACACGCCACACAGCCCGAATCCGTAAAATGTATTGAAAGATATATTATCCGTATACACGCCGGCGGAAGACATTTTGTAACTTTGCAACCGGTAAGAACATTAATACGAAAGGATATGACACTGAATGAATTTTTGGAATATGTAAAGACACGGCAACCGCTGGACACGCCCGAAATATACCGGCTGATGGACGAAATGAGCGAAGAGGCAAGGCGCATAACGTTCAGCCTCAACTCTGCCTACCACAACCAGGAAGAAATAAACTCGCTGCTCTGCGAGCTGTTCGGCCGTCCCGTAGGCAAGGGCTTCAAGATGTTTCCGCCGTTCTACACTGACTTCGGCAAAAACACGCACATAGGCGACGACGTGTTCATCAACGCCTGCTGCAACTTCCAGGACCACGGAGGCGTATTCATTGGCGACCGCTGCCAGATAGGGCACAACGTTGTCTTCGCCACGCTTAACCACGGACTAAGGCCGGAAGAGCGGCGCACCATGACGCCGGCGCCCATCGTGCTGGGCAAGAACGTGTGGGTAGGCTCTAACTCGACCATACTCCAGGGCGTCACGATAGGCGACAACGCCGTGGTTGCGGCAGGTGCAGTGGTGACCAAGGACGTGGCACCAAACACGGTAGTAGGCGGAGTACCAGCACGCCACTTGAAGGATATACGGTAACACGACAACGCTGAAAGGAGCGGCGGAAAGCTGCCTGAGAAACGCAAAACGGGCGGACGAGAGACTGTATTTGTCTCACGTCCGCCCGTTTTGCATGCATGCCGGCTTATCAGGCCGGTGCTTCATGCTTACTCCTTGGATATCAGCGCCACGGCGTAAGCGCTGATGCCTTCCTCGCGTCCGGTATATCCCAGCTTCTCGGTTGTGGTTGCCTTTATCGAGATATCGTCCTCGTCCACGCCCATCACTTCGGCAAGGCATGCCTTCATGGCATCGACGTGTGGATTTATCTTAGGCCTTTCGGCGCATACCGTAGCGTCGATGTTGCCCACGGTGTAGCCTTTAATGGCTATCAGGTCGACCGTCTTGCGCAGCAGTATCTTGCTGTCCACGTTCAAAGTGTCAGCCGACGTGTCGGGGAAATGGTAGCCTATGTCGCGCATGTTGGCAGCGCCGAGCAGCGCGTCGCATATTGCATGAATCAGCACATCGGCGTCGCTGTGGCCTAAAAGGCCAAGGCTGTGCTCAATCTTGATGCCGCCGAGCCACAAGTCGCGCCCGGGAACGAGGCGGTGTACGTCGAAACCGAAACCAACCCTGATATTCATAGTCTTTACGTTTTATGTGGAAAGCCGTCGTTACGGCACGTTGTTTTATACCTAATTACCTCTTGAACAGGTCTTTTATACCGTCCATGTCGAATGCAAGCGTGAAGCGCAGGGTCTGGTCGAGCGGATTGCTCTTGGCCGTGGCCCATACGTAACCGCAGTCGAGCGAGAAGGCACTCATGCGGAAACCTGCACCGAAGGTGAAATACTTGCGGTTACCCTTGTTCTCAGACTCGTGGTGGTAGCCCGCACGCAGCGAGAACTTGTCGTTGTAAATATACTCTCCACCGATGCTCCAGCGTATCTCCTGCAACTCTTCCTTGAATCCGCCGGGGGCGTCGCCGAAGCTCTTGAAAATGCCGGCGATGCTCGAAATGTCGTAATATTCTGTTTGTTTGCGATTTTCGTAGTCCTGCTCCGACTCGCCGTCTTCCTTAATTGGGTATGTAGGCACGAGCAGTTTGTTGGCATCAGCAGCAATGGTGAAACGATTGTACTCGTCAATCGGCACCATGAGAGCCACGCCAAGACGCATATTTGCAGGAATAAACTCTGATCTAGTATCACCTCCGAAGGTAATCTTGCTACCGATGTTACTGATATTTAGACCTATGCCGAGCTGGCACTCGCGTGCGCCTAACATTATGTAGTTGTTGTAATAGAAGGCAAGGTCGGCACCGAAGGCACTTGCCGGCGTGGTGTCGTCTTTGTAGTCGTAAGTAAGGTCGGAGTAAATCCACCTGACGGCGGCGGCCAACGAGAACTTCTCGCTAAGCATGAGCGAGTAAGCCACGTCGATTGACATCTCGTAAGGATTGACCGTCATGGCGCCTGCATCCTGCGAAGTCATGACCTCTCCCAAAGAGAAATAGCGCAACGAAGCCGACACGGCGCTGTAGTCGCCGATGCGGTAGTAGCCTGCAAGATACGCAAGATCCATGTCGTTGACGAGCTGGCGGAGCCATGGCGTATAGTTGACGGCAACGCCCGCACGGCTGATGCAGAACGGATACTTGGCCGGATTCCAGTATTGCGAGTTGACATCAGGGTCGGTTGCGGCGCCGACATCACCCATTCCGGCTGCACGTGCGTCGGGAGCTATGGTCTGTGAAGTTACCGAGTTGCGCTCGGGATTGAATATGTCGGTCTTCTCCTGGGCGCTGACAGCCGACGAGATGGCGACAAACAACAATGCTGCAAGTATTCTTAGCTTGTTCTTCATTATGTTTATTTGTTTTCAGATTAATGTTGGCGGATGCGCCTTCCCTTAATCCGCACACACGGAGGGAAGGCATCCTTATAAATAACTGATTTTCTTCTGTATTATTGTACATGTCGCCCCGGCAAATGAAATTTAATGAGCACCGGGACTCCGGCCGGCATTCTGCACCGCCCCGGGCACGTCACTTGTTTATTATGACAAGTTTCTTGGCCTTCGACACAGTGCCGCTGTCGTCGCTGCCAATCCTTACACGGTAAACATACACTCCAGTGTCAAGTTTTCCGCCGTTGTCGCCTGTCAGGTCCCAATCCACAGTGTATGCGCCGGACGGTGACACACTGCTCTCCTTATGCTTCCAGACAGGACGTCCGCCGATGTCGAATACTTCAATCTCGACATTCAGACTGCTGCCCATGCGGTCGTGGTTGATGATGAATTTTGTTGACGTGCTTGCGGGATTTGACGAGCAGCTCACGCTGAACAGGCTCGGAGTGAGTCCTCTAACCACGTTGAACGTAAGCTCGGTGGTCGACGGATTGTTCATAATGTCCCACGCACGGAACTTCAAAGTGTGGAATCCGGGCTCCAGTTCGGGTATGTTGTAATACGTGCAACCCGTGGTGTAGCTTCCGAAATCGTACTCGAAGTTGTCGTTAAGCACGTATGTCTTGGTCATGTCTCCGTCGATTATGAGCATAAGGTCGTGCCCGATGCCGCTTCCGGCGGCGTTGATGCCGTCCTTGTCGGAAATCTCCGCCACGAAGAACGGCGTATTATTGACATTGCCTCCGTTGACGAACGACGGCGAATTAAGGTAACAATAAATCGACGGACCTATCGAATCGGTAACCAACGAACCTGAACCTCCGACCACGAAGTCCTCCGTACATCCGTTTACGGTCTCCTCCGTCGTCGAATTCACGGCAAAAATGTTTATCAGTCCGCTGTCGTTGCTGTAATCAATGTCCTTTGGTACGGCGAACGAGAAGCTGAATTCGCCGCTTTTTACATTGTCGGAACCGTTGAAAAGAACGGTTGAACGGTCGTAATATTCAAACGGAGTATCAGCTCCCTCGTCTGATGTGTCGTTAAGGCGGCAGACTATCAGCTTCTCTGCGTCCCTAACCATGCCGGTAACAACTCCGTCAAACTCGGTGTCGAGCTCGCCGGCGGCAGTCTCGATATGCCCCTTCACCGTTACCACCGTACCTGCCTTAAGTTGTGGAAGCGTCTCTGCCGATGCTAGTTCAACGCCGTTTATGCTGTCGACCACAGCTCTCTGCTTCGGCATGTTGAGTTTAAGGGCGGGGTCGCCGAGCAACGAATACTGCAGCTTGTTCTCAGTATCGTCAATCAACGAACCGCTCGAACCTACCGGAGTGATGAGGTAATTCTTGGCAAGACGCTGCGCCTCGCCTATCGAAATGTACTCCCCGTCGTCGCCGGGAGTGAACAAAGCCCTGAGATAAGCCTTGTTTATGGCGTTGTTGTAATTAACGTACACCGTGCGGGTGGTACCGAAGAAGGCCACTGCTCCGCCATTCTCATTCAGCACGGCAGTCTCGCCGATGTTGTCTTCCTGCGAGTCAAAAGGCATAATCTCACACGAAGCAGTAATCCACAGCGGAAGGTTCTTGTTGGTAAACTCGGCAAAATCATTGATTGTAAGCACACGTTCGTGCGATATCTGGTCTGTACGTCCGTGGCCGCAATAGTTCATTATCAAGGCACCGGCCTCCTGCTTTTGCTTCAGCAGACGCGAAACGTCGGGATAAGTGTTGCCCGTCGAAGAGCTTACACGCGGATAAGCGTCCCACATTACACGCTCAACCTGTATCGCAGGGTTTATACTTTCCACCGTTTCAGCCATTTCCTCGGCATCACGCATGTGGCGGTTGCTGTTGCCGTCGTCGCCCATGAAGACGCACAGATTTTGCCAACTGCCGGCATTCTCGTTCTCGGCGTAACTTATAGTCTTGTCGACCATAATCTTAGCTTCAGCCTCCGTGCGCACAGGGAAACGTCCTACGGCTACATCGAGCTTGTCGGTTTTAAGCGGATCGCCGCCTTCACCATCATCAAGACAGCAGAAGAAACCGTCGTCTACATAACACTGTGTGTCGCTGAAGGAGTTTTCGCTCTCGTTACAAAGAAGGAAGTCGTCAGGATTCAGGCTTGCACACTCCTGCGTATTCATGCGGTTGTCCCATACGCAATCACCGAAAAGCAACAGGTATGAAGGCATGTCGGCCTCCGTCTCAGCACGGTCGTAAAGCATTTTAAGGTATCTGCGGTAAGCGTTTGCATCGGGAGTGCCGCTCGAAAACTCGTTGAACAGCTCGTCGGCAGGCACTATCCTGACCCTCATATCATCATTCTCAACGTGGAAATCCTTCAACCGCTGCGCCTGTTCGGTAAGCTTTTGTGATGTGGGAACGATGATTACCATATCTGCCGGACCGTCTGCGTGAAGGTCCTGGTTGGTTATATTGTAAACATACTCCGGCACGGGGAACGACGTTCCGGCCAATATCGGACGGTTGCGCGGGGTTTCATAAGAGACCGAAATATAGTCAAGACGCACCGGACCGCCGGATGACGGTGTTATGGTAACAGTGTCCGAAGGCGAGTAATACGAAATCCTGAAAGAGCCTTCGTACTCTTTTCCGTGGTCGTACTCGGTGAAACGGTCAAGCTTGAAGGTCGTAACCTGGAGTCCGTTGATTTCAATCTTGCCTGAAGTAACCTGTCCTGAAGTGACTCCTATCGATATTGTGCGCACTCCACTCTGCCCTGCTTCGGGTATAAGAACATAGCTTTTGGACTTTCCCAACTCGATGGGGTCGTTCTCAAAGAGGTTACGTCCTCCCTGGAACCACGAATAATTATCAACTTCATGTAGTATGTGGTAATCGTCGGCAGACGGGTAGAACGAGTCGACAAAAGCCGTACTGTCGACCGAAAGGGGCTCGCCGTCACTCTCGGTGATGAAATAATAGCCGTAATCCGAATACGGATTGCGCGTCCGTTTGGATGCCTTATTGCTACTCCAAGACACCGGCCCCTGCGCATGGAACAACCTGCGGCCGCCAACCGTACACATAGGAACTTCCTTCAGGTCATCATATTCAATAAGATTATCGCCGTCTAAGACCGGATCCTGCAAGGCTCCGCCGTATCCATAGACCTTCACACGGCTCATGTCAGTGAATCCTGCACGGCGGATAAGGGTCTCCGTAAGTTCGTAAATGCCAGTAGACGGCACACGGATCTTAGCCCAACGGCCCGTAGCAAGCACCGAATGGGCTGCATACCTGTCAGCCGGAGCAACGGCAGCGCGCGCCGTTGAACGTGCCTGTACACCAGGCTTGGGCGCAGACTTGACGTCGAGCATGAAGCTGACAAGCTTCATATACTTGCCACCACGGACGACAAAGGGGAGGAATGACACCTCGAGACTGCCCCGACGGCGTTCAACGACAACATTGGCTGCGACATCGGGCATTGCAGGCAGCGTACCGCCTACGATGCTTTTACATGTCTCAGCCTCGGCCTTGCTCATCTCAATGAACTCGGGATACTCTATTCTTACAGTGTAAACCGAGTCGCCCCATGCCCCGTCGAGGGCTGTCGAATAGGTGAAATGAGGCAACACGCTGTCAACCTTGACCTCGTCGGCCGTAAGGTTAAAGAACTTCTGCGCCCTGGCTTGCACCCCGTACATGCAAGAAAACAGCAAAACCGATAATATGGGGAATATGTTCCTGTTTATCATTTAACGTTAAATTCCAGCACCTTACGGTCTTCAATCCATCCCGCAAGGCGGTCGTTAATACTAACCGGGCCTACTCCGGCCGGCGTACCCGTAAACAGAAGGTCGCCGGTCTTCAGTGTAAACCAACGGCTGATATAAGACACAAGCTCGTCCACCTTGAACAGCATGTCGGCCGAACAGCCTTCCTGCACCGTCCGTCCGTTCACGTCGAGCCTGAACCTTAGAGCCTGTATGTCACGGAATTTTGCCAGATCGACCCATTCGCCTATTGCGGCGGCGCCGTCAAAACTCTTGCACAGGTCCCACGGCTTGCCCTCGGCGCGCAGCTTGCGCTGCAAGTCGCGGGCGGTGAAGTCGATGCCCACGGTGACAGCATCATAGTACCTGTGGGCAAACCTCAGGGGAATACTCTTGCCGAGGCGGCAGATGCGCACGACAAGTTCGGTCTCATACTCGATGCTTCCAAGGTCGTCGGGCATGAAAAACGGCTTCCCGTCCTTCAGCAGCGACGAGTCGGCCTTGGTGAAAATCACAGGCTCCTCCGGTTTATATAACGCTCCGTCAAGCTCTTTATTGTGCAGGATGTAGTTCATCCCTACTGCAAAAATCTTCATACTACTTATTACCGTAAGTTATATTCAAGGTACGCGCATGCGCTGTTAACTGGCGTAAGTGCCACCGTCCGCCTGCGGCTTTAACGGCAAAGTTAATATTTTTCAACGAAACGGCAAAGAAAAGAAAGGCAAACAACAAAAAAACAATACGGGCATGCATATTGCTTAAAAGCAAAAAGGACACAGGCCTTAAACCCATGTCCTTGTCTTTGGAGGTACCTAGCAGAGTCGAACTGCTCTACACGGTTTTGCAGACCGTTACCTAACCGATCGGCCAAGGTACCTTGTGATTTTTGCGTTGCAAAGATAATACATTTTTAGTATCCTAGCAAACTTTTTCGCTTGTTTTTTATCTTAAGGGACCATTATGTCCCAAAAGCACCAATGCCGCAAGCATGAAAAAGCGCCAACCGCTATTGGTTGGCGCTTTTACTTGAATATTAAAACTATGTCTGAGTTTCAAATATTACTCGGCACGCAGGGTGAAGCGCTTGAAGGCAACGACCGTAAGGTCCTTGTCTGCGCTCTGCAGATACTGCGAAACGCTCATCTTGCTGTCCTGGATGAACTCCTGGTTGAGCAGGCAAGAATCCTTGAAGAACTTAGCCATACGGCCCTTGGCGATGTTCTGTATCATCTGCTCGGGCAGGTTGGCAGCCTTCTGCTCGGCTGTTTCCTTCTTGATCTTGCGTATTTCCTCAGCCTGGGCCTCAGTGATGTTGCCCTTCATGATGCCTTCGTTGATGTGCTCCTCGTTCTCGGCGATGTAGAGGTTGAAGCCGGCCTTCTTCAGTGCAGCCTCGACTGCCTTGTTAACCTGCTCCTCCTTAGTCTTCTCGATGGCAACTTTCAGCTCAGAGTCTTTAACCTCCTGCGGAACGCTTGCCTCGTCGAGTGCAACGGGGTTCATTGCGGCAACCTGCATGGCTATGGCGTGTGCCTGCTCCTCGGCAGCCTTGTTGGTCTGAACCATGGTGCAGAGAAGGTGCTTGTTCATGTGGTCGTAAACCGAAACATTGTCGCCCTCAAGATAGAGGTAGCCGTCGAGTTCGGTCTTCTCGCCCGTGATACCAGAACGTGCTATTACCTCGTCCTGTACGGTGCTGCCGTTGAGCGGCAGGGCCTTAACCTCTTCAAGGGTCTTGGCCTTAGCCTCAACTGCGGCGTCAAGGATGCTCTGTGTCAGCGCGATGAAGTCCTTGCCGTTGGCAACGAAGTCAGTTTCGCACTTCAGGGCGATCATTGCGGCAAAGCCGTCGACAGCCTTAACGAGTACGCATCCGTTAGAAGTCTCGCGGTCGCTACGCTTTGCGGCGATAGCCTGGCCCTTCTCGCGGATAATCTCGACAGCCTTGTCGAAGTCGCCGTCGCTCTCGGTGAGAGCCTTCTTGCAGTCCGCAAGGCCGGCGCCGGTCATCTTGCGGATTTTCTGTATGTCAGCTATTGATACAGCCATAATGGTTTTCTTCTAATATATTAAATGTTTGTCAAATGAAAATCAAGCTTCTGCAGGAGCCTCTTCAGCTGCCTCTTCTGCCTTGGGAGCTTCCTCTTCCTTAGCAGGAGCGTCCTTGCGGGCCTTGCGTGCGCGCTTCGGCTTGTCCTCAACGGCGTCAGCCTCGGCCTGCTCTTTGGCAGCCTTCTCGTCAGCCTTCTCTATCTTGCGCTCCTCGAGACCCTCTGCTATGGCTGCGCAGCAAGCGTTGAGTATTACCTCTACGCTGTCCTTTGCGTCGTCGTTTGCAGGGATGATGAAGTCTACGTCGCGTGGGTTAGAGTTGGTGTCGACGATAGCGAATACGGGTATGCCCAGACGCTTAGCCTCCTTGATGGCGATAGCTTCCTTCATGATGTCTACAACGAAGAGTGCAGACGGCAGGCGTGTAAGGTCGGCGATAGAACCGAGGTTCTTCTCGAGCTTTGCGCGCTGGCGTGTGATCTGGAGGATTTCACGCTTTGAGAGGTTAGAGTAAGTTCCGTCGTTCATCAGCTTGTCGATGGTGGCCATCTTCTTGACAGCCTTGCGGATTGTCGGGAAGTTGGTGAGCATTCCGCCCGGCCAACGCTCTATTACGTAAGGCATGTTAACCGAAGTAGCTTTCTCGGCAACGATGTCTTTGGCCTGTTTTTTAGTAGCAACGAACAGTATCTTCTTGCCCGACTTGGCTATCTGCTTCAGTGCGTCGGCAGCCTCATCTATCTTAGCAACAGTCTTGTTAAGGTCGATGATGTGAATGCCGTTGCGCTCCATGAAGATATAAGGAGCCATGGCGGGGTTCCACTTACGTTTCAGGTGGCCGAAATGGCATCCGGCCTTGAGTAACATATCAAAATTAGTTCTTGACATTTTTTCTTTTTTTTAATTGTTGTTGTTTACTTTCCTTTTAGTTTTATTAGAACCAACCGGCAGGTAACCGTATCCGACAGTCAACGGCGGCCTGCGTCATGCGGCCTGTGCCGTTCCGATTATATGCGCCGTGGCGGGTCTTGTCGGTTTGGATGCTAAACGCGAGGCTTGCCTCTCCGCGTGGGAGGACGGCAAACCAAACATTAACGCTTGCTGAACTGGAAGCGCTTGCGTGCCTTCGGACGTCCCGGCTTCTTACGCTCTACAACGCGTGCGTCGCGAGTCAGGAATCCGTGGTCTTTCAAGTTCTTCTTGTCTTCTGCATTCACCTTGACGAGGGCGCGTGCGATAGCGAGACGCAGAGCCTGGCTCTGGCCTGTGAAGCCGCCGCCGTCGAGGTTTGCCTTGATGTCATATTTCTCTGCAGCCTCGAGCAGCAACAGTGGCTGTTTTACCACGTACTGCAGGATTGCAGAGGGGAAATATACGCTGATGTCTTTCTTGTTTATCGTGATTTTGCCGGTGCCCTCAGTGAGATAGACACGTGCCACAGCACTCTTGCGACGGCCTATTGCATTAATCATTTCCATTTGTCGCTTCAATTATTTGTACTGGTTAATATCTATTGCCTTGGGCTTCTGGGCCTGCATGTTGTGCTCTGTGCCGTCGAAAATGTAGAGGTTGTCCATCAGGCTGCGTCCGAGCGGGCCTTTGGGCAGCATGCCTTTAACTGCGTGACGGATGATTCTGTCGGCGCCGTAAGGACGCTTGCGCAGCTCGGCAGGAGTGTTGAAGCGCTGACCGCCGGGATAGCCGGTGTAGCGTGTGTACACCTTGTCGGTCTCCTTCTTGCCGGAGAACACAACCTTGGCGGCGTTGATGATGATTACGTTGTCACCGCAGTCAACGTGCGGAGTGAAATTAGGTTTGTACTTTCCGCGAAGAAGCTTGGCAACCTTAGAGCACAGACGGCCTACAACCTGGTCTGCTGCGTCGATAACGACCCACTCCTTATTCACCGTTTCCTTGTTTGCGGAAATAGTCTTGTAACTTAAAGTGTTCATTTTAATTTAAAAAATTACTACTAAAAAACGTTTTTAATTCTCTTTGTGAACGGCGATTCACTAACCGTCGCACTCGGCCAAAAGTACGACTATTAACACTCCGTTCCAGGGGTTCTAAGTGCTCCCCCGATAATAATCGGCGTGCAAAGGTACATATTTTTATTATATCGTCGGACTACGGCCGCCTTGTCGAAACAAATATTTATATATATTTAACGTTTACGATAACCTAATTCCGTTCACGACACTACAAGCCTGCACCTGCCGGGCGCAATCAGGCGTGCCGCTGGCATACCGGGGAAGCAACGCCATGCCCCGCCGTGCAGGCACGTGCCACACCTATTTATATTATATACGACATGGCGCAGGCACGCGACGCCGTCAACGGCAGCCACCGCTCAAGGCAGGAAGGCGGACTAAAGGGCAAAAGACGAGCTTCGGAATGTAAGTAACTGATAATCAATACTTAACAATATCATCACACCAATTCTGTTTACTGCAATGTAAAAGGTAACCTTTTACGTTGCAAAAGGTTACCTTTCAGCCTGCAATATGCGGCCTTTCAGGACGTAAAAGGTTACCTTTTACAACAACGGCGTAAAGTCCCGCATGGACGGCGGACACGGGGCAGCGCATTTTTATATGCAAAAAAGCCCTTTCGATAAGAAAAAATAATTACTTTTGCAAGTAATGTCTGAAAAATCGGAGAACAACAAACGCATTGCCAAGAACACTCTGGCGCTTTACGCCAGGATGCTGTTCACCATGGCCGTAAGCCTCTACACAAGCCGCGTGGTGCTCAACACGCTCGGCGTGGAGGACTACGGACTGTACAACGTGGTGGGCGGTTTCGTGGCGATGTTCTCCTTTTTCAACGCCGCCATGGCCTCGGCCACGCAGCGCTACATGAACTTCGAACTGGGGCGCGGCGACGACGTGCGGCTGCACAAGGTGTTCTGCACGAGCATAAACATCCACGCGCTCATCTCTGCCGTGGTGCTCCTGCTTGCCGAGACGGTGGGCCTGTGGTTCGTCTACACGCAGCTAAGCATACCGCCCGAGCGCTTCGACGCCGCCCTGTGGGTCTACCACACGTCGGTGCTTGCCTCGGTTGTAATGGTAATGAGCATTCCATACAACGCCGCAATAATAGCCCACGAGCGCATGGGGGCCTTCGCTTACATATCCGTTCTCGAGGTGTCGCTCAAGCTGCTGATAGTCTACATGCTCGTGGTGACCGACATCGACAAGCTGAAACTATACGCCGTGCTCATGCTGCTCGTGCAGTTGCTCATCCGCATCATCTACGGGCAGTACAGCGGACGCCACTTCGCCGAGACCAGTTACCGGCGCATGTGGGACGGGGCGCTGTTCCGCGAGATGACGGGCTTTGCCGGATGGAACCTCTTCGGCAACATTGCCGCCGTGGCGTTCACCCAGGGGCTCAACGTATTGCTTAACATGTTCTTCGGTCCTACGGTAAACGCGGCGCGCGGAATAGCCGTACAGGTGCAGAACGCCATCAAGGGCTTCTGCGTCAATTTCCAGACGGCGCTCAACCCGCAGATTACGAAATCGTATGCCGCGGGCGACATGTCTTACATGCACAAGCTGATATTCACTAGCTCGAAGTTCTCGTATTACCTGCTGCTTTTGCTGTCGTTGCCGGTAATCCTCGAGACTCCCGTCATACTGAAGTGGTGGCTCGGCATAGTGCCCGGCCACACAGTGGCCTTCGTGCGCTATATCCTTGTAATCTCGATGATAGACAGCCTTGCCAATCCGCTTATCCAAGCAGCGTCAGCCACCGGCCGCATACGCCTATACCAGGCCGTGGTGGGCACGCTGCTGATACTGATACTGCCCATTGCCTACGTCGCGCTGAAGCTCGGCGCACCGCCCGAGGGCGTTTTCGTAGTGCAGCTCGTGGTGTTCGTCATCGCCCAGGTGGCGCGTATATGGATGCTGCGGCCGCTCATCAGCTTCTCGATGCGCGCCTACCTGCACAAGACTGCGCTGCCCATAGCCTACGTCACACTGGCTTCGCTGGCCGTGCCGCTGGCTGTCTACATGCTCATGCAGCCGTCGTTCGGCCGCTTCATGGCGGTGTGCGCCTCGTCTGCCGTGTCGGTATGCGCAGCCGTCTACTTCATCGGACTTGTCGGAAGCGAACGCAAGTTCATCATCGACAAGGCGAAAAACATGGCGCACAAGCTGAAAAGGTAACCCGTACGCCACGCCTGGCGGTACCATACGGTGCACCGCCATGGCATTTACACCACATGCAACAACCGGCTTAACACCCTGAAAACATGATAACCATCACCGACAAACACGACTGCTGCGGATGCAGCGCCTGCGCACAGATATGTCCGAAGGGGTGCATCACCATGCGCGACGACGGCGAAGGCTTCGCCTATCCCGAAGTCGACGCGGCGGCATGCATCAACTGCGGACTGTGCGAAAAGGCTTGTCCGCTGCTCGGAGAGCTCGAAGAGCGCAGCCCCTTAGACCTGCTTGCCGCCAAAAACCGCAACACCGGGGAGCGGACGGGCAGCTCGTCGGGCGGTGTGTTCATAGCGTTGGCGAAAGAAGTCGTCGGCAACGGCGGCGTAGTCTTCGGCGCGGTGTTCGACGACGAGTGGCAGGTTATGCACACGGCAGCCGAAACTATGGAAGAACTCGGCCCCATGCAGGGCAGCAAATACGTGCAGAGCCGCATCGGCTCTACGTACTCGCAGGCTGCAAAACTACTTAAGGAAGGGCGCAGGGTGATGTTTACCGGCACGCCGTGCCAGATAGCCGGACTACGCTCTTACCTGCGCAGGGACTACGACAAGCTGCTTACGGTCGAGATAATGTGCCACGGCGTACCCTCGCCGGGCGTGTGGCAGCGCTATCTTGACGAGAATTTCAGGAGCCTCGACGGCGGCACAAGGATTACATACGTCAACTTCCGCGACAAGAGCAAGGAAGGTTGGTCGCGCTATAATGTCGTGATTAAAGGGTGCAAGGACGGCAGCCGGGACGGCGAGCACGAACTGGCTGCGTCGGTCTACGTAGACAATCCCTTCATGCGGGGCTTCATGTCAGACGTTTACCTGCGCCCTGCGTGCCACCGCTGCAAGTGCAAGCACGGGGCGAGCGGCAGCGACCTGACCATAGCCGACTACTGGAGCGCGGCGCAGGCGGTGCCCGGATTCGCCGACGACAAGGGCGTAAGCCTCGTCTTTGTCAATACGGACAAAGGCCGAGAAGCCCTCGCCGGACTCGACATCGACACTCTGCCGACCGACGCAAAGGACGAGGAGCGCCACAACGGGGGCTTCAGTTCGGCAGCGCCTGAGCGTCCATCACGCCGTCGCTTCTTCGACGACATTGCCGCAGGACAGTCTTTCAATGATGCCCTCGGCCGTGCGCTGAAGAAACCCGGATACTACGTTGTCTACAAAAAGATAACGAAAACCTTGAGAAACATTATCTTACCGAAGAAATAAATGAAGATAGGAATACTCACGTTGCCGCTACACACCAACTACGGAGGCATACTGCAAGCCTACGCCTTGCAGACCGTGCTAAGCCGGATGGGGCACAACGCGTGCGTCATAGAAAAGGAACAGAGGCCGCTGCACCTGCCTGTGTGGCGCAAGCCGGTGAAATATGCCCGGCGTATAATAAGGAACCTGAGGGGAGAACCATATCCCATATTCTACGAACAGAAGCAGAACAGGGAGTTGCCGATAATAAGGCAGCACACCGACAAGTTCATCCGGAAGAACATCAGGCGGATGACGTTCTCCGCGTACAGTGCGATTATAGAGAGCGACTTCGACGCGATAGTCGTTGGAAGCGACCAGGTGTGGCGCCCGCAGTACTTCGACGACATACGCACGGCATACCTCGACTTTGCCGAAGGCTGGCGCATAAGGCGCATGGCGTATGCGGCTTCGTTCGGAACAGACGCATGGGAATACTCACGAAGCAAGGAGAAGGAGTGCCGACGGCTGCTGCGCATGTTCGACGCGGTGTCGGTCAGGGAGGCGTCGGGCGTGGAACTGTGCCGCGAACACTTCGGTGTGGAGGCCGAACACGTGCTCGACCCGACCATGTTGCTTGACAGGCAGGACTACATAAGGTTGTCAGCAGCCGATACAACGCCCAAGAGCGGAGGCACGCTTCTTAACTACATACTGGACGAAACGCCCGAGAAGGTTGCACTTATAGCGGCTACCGCCAACGAAAGAGGCCTCAAACCGTTCCGCGTCAATTCGAAGGTTGAGGACATGTTCGCGCCGTTGTCAGAGCGCATACAGCCGCCGGTGGAGCAATGGTTGAGAGGATTCGACGACGCGGAATTCGTCATAACAGACTCTTTCCACGCCTGTGTGTTCTCCATAATATTCAACAAACCCTTCTTCGCCGTAGGCAACCCGGGGCGCGGCATGTCGCGTTTCAAGTCGCTGCTGGCCATGTTCGGACTCGAAGACAGGCTGCTCATGCCCGACGAACTGCGTTCCGGCGCAGAGCAAAAAGCGACGGCTAAGGACATAGACTGGGGCGACGTGAACAACCGTCTGACACGTTATAAAGAGAAATCAATAGCTTTCATAGGCCGGCTATAAGCCCCGATACCAATACAGTTGCAGCCTGGCGGACA
>ULQU01012918.1_pt1 | contig 15367 bp, 10 predicted proteins | sample 1954841 | NCBI WGS metagenome assembly ULQU01 (sample SAMEA4835664, study PRJEB28245) | human gut metagenome | biome: gut microbiome; material: fecal sample | place: Denmark | collected 2008
AACCTGTGCAGCCTCTTTCTTTGTGAGCTGCTTGCTCCACGCAGCCCTTTTGGCTGTATTGGCGCCTGCTCCCTTATTATTATACTCAAGATAGCGTGCTGTCTGCTCGTTTGACGTCTTGCCCCAGTTGTGCCATCCGGCAGGCACGATATGCGCGCCGAGTTCACAGTTCATGAACAGGGTGTAGGCATACGGACGCCATGGACGGCCGAGGTAAACCCTAGTTACACCTTCGGCAGCCGTCAGGCGGCAGTTATTGAAGACGTAACCGTAAACTACGTCATTCGGTGTGGATGCGGCCGTAACGTACGAATCCTGCTTGCTGTGTATGGCGCAATTCTCAAACCACGCGGTAGAAGGACCGAAAATGAAATCGGTCGTTCCTTCTATGTAGCAGTCCTTGAAATAAACACGCGTGCCGGGAGTGCCCGTATAGATGGTGTCCTGGTTACCCAGCAGGCGGCAGTTCACGAACACGAGGCGGTCGCCCTCGGTGTGCAGTGCCACAGCCTGGCCAAGGCGTGCGGCATTGTTCTCTATCGTGATGTTCTTGAAGGTTATGTCGGTACCCTCAACCTTCACCGTGTACGTGCGGAAAGTACCCATAGGCTGGTTTGTCCCGACCAGGCGTATGTTGGCGTGGTCGTCGTATGTTATGATGGTCTTTTCGGCACTTTCGCCGCAAATCTCGATGTTGGTAAGCCACGACGGAATGATTATCTTCTCCTTGTAAACGCCGTTCTTAACGTATATAACCTTGTGGTATTCCATAAAGGCACGGCACACCTCAACGGCTTCGCCTATCGTACGGAACTGCCCGGTGCCGTCCCTTGACACCACGAGCGTATCGGGATTATCGTAAGGATTTGCCGCCTTTGAGGCTGCAATGGCGCATACGGCAACCAGAATCGTGATAAAAATCTTCTTCATGTTAATCTTAATATCTTATTACTCTTATGTATCCTTGTAAAATCAGACAACCTGTATAATCTCTTGCAGGCCCTCGATATTCTTCAGTTTGCCCATAATGTTCTTAACATCGTCGCGGTCGTGGATGCGCAGTTCAAGCGTTCCGTCGAATATTCCTTCCTCACATGAAACGACAATCTTATGTATGTTGACGTTCAATTCCTCAGAGAGGACTTGCGTAACCTCGTTAAGTATGCCTATGCGGTCAGTACCCTTTATCTCGATGGTCGCGTCAAAGAACAGTCGCCTGTGCATATCCCACTTGGCGTCGAGTATGCGGTTGCCGAATCCGGCCTTCAACTTCGCAGCCACGGGGCATGTGCGTTTGTGTATCTCGATATGGTTCTTGCCGTCGATGAAACCGAGTGCGTCGTCGCCGGGTATGGGGTGGCAGCATCTCGGGAAAATAAACTGGCTGATATTCTCGTCTGTGATGTAAATGGGCTTCTTCCTGTTGAAACCTTCCTTTACTATATAATAGTCAGGCTTCTTCTGCTCATGGCCCTTTTTCCTGTCCTTGCCAACAAACGGGACGAACTTGCGCCAAGCAGCCGCCTTGTTCTGCTTCTTCTTGCCGGTAATCTCGTCAATATCCTTGTCGCCGAGGATTATGGTTTTGTCACCAAGGTTCTTGAACAAGGTCTCGGGCTTCTGCACCTCGTGGAAATCGCAAAGCTTATCTATTATCGACGAATTAGGCTCCAGCGAATATTTCTTAAGGAAAGCCGCAAGTATCTCCTCACCCTTCTTCTGGGTCTCCTTGGCCTCGCGCCGCAATATGGCCTGTATTTTCGCTTTAGCCTTGGCCGTCGAGGCAAAATTAATCCATGAGGGCTGCACATGCTGGGAGTTAGATGTTAGAATCTCGACCTGGTCGCCGCTCTGCAACCTATGGCTTAAAGGTACAAGCTTGTGGTTGACCTTCGCTCCTATACAATGGCTACCGAGGAAAGTGTGTATCTGGAAAGCGAAATCAAGTGCGGTACAACCTGCCGGCATTGTCTTAATCTCGCCTTTTGGAGTAAAGACGAATATCTCGGAAGCAAACAGATTCAACTTTATAGCATCAAGGAAATCCATTGCATCGGGCTGCGGATCGTCAAGTATTTCCTTGATGGTACGCAACCAGTTGTTCAGTTCGCCCTCGTCCTCGTTTATCTCCTCGCCTTCCTTGTACTTCCAATGGGCGGCAAAGCCCTGTTCGGCAACTTCATCCATGCGGTCCGAACGTATCTGAACCTCTATCCAACGGCCCTGCTTGCTCATAAGCGTTACATGTAAAGCCTGGTAGCCGTTGACCTTGGGATGGTTAACCCAGTCACGCAGGCGGTCGGGATGCGACTTGTATATCTGGCTTATCGCAACATAAATGTTGAAGCATTCGTTAACTTCCTCTTCACGCTTCTTCGGCTTGAAGATAATCCTGACGGCAAGTATGTCATAAATCTGGTCAAAGGTAACGTGCTTGTTCTGCATCTTGTTCCAAATGGAATAAGGACTCTTAACACGTGCCTTGATTTCATACTCAAGTCCCATTTTATCAAGAGCCTCGCGTATGGGTGCCGTAAAGTCTGCAAAAAGGGTTTCGCGCGAAGCCTGTGTGTCTGCAAGCTGCTCCTGTATGCTCTTGTATTCCTCGGGATGCTCGAACTTGAAGCTGAGATTCTCAAGCTCGGTCTTGATCTTATTAAGGCCAAGCCTGTTGGCAAGAGGAGCATAAATATATAGAGTCTCGCCGGCAATCTTATACTGTTTGTTGGCAGGCTGGCTTTCCAGTGTGCGCATGTTGTGCAGACGGTCGCATATCTTGATAAGGATAACCCTAATGTCATCGCTCATCGTAAGAAGCAATTTCTTGAAATTCTCTGCCTGCGCCGATGCCTGCTCGCCGAATATTCCACCCGAAATCTTTGTCAGTCCGTCAACAATCTGTGCTATCTTGTGACCGAAAATATTCGCAATGTCTTCAACTGTATAGTCGGTATCCTCGACAACATCGTGAAGCAGTGCCGCACTAATACTTGTCGAACCGAGCCCCATCTCAGAACATGCAATCTGGGCTACGGCAATAGGGTGCATTATGTACGGTTCGCCAGAAAGGCGGCGGACACCCTTATGCGCCTGCTTGGCAAAATGAAAAGCCTTGGTTATCAAATCGACCTTCTTACGGTGACGCGTCGACAAATAGCTGTCCAGCAAATGCTGGAACGCGTCATTAACCAGTTTCTCCTCGGCTTCTTCCCTTGTTTTATCAATATTGTTTTGCTCGTCCATAACCGTGTCTTTATTTGTATTATAATGATTAAGGTAAAAGGTAAGGCGCAAAGCGTCACCTTACCCTGATTTTCTTTCCGGCACGTATATTGTTGCCTTTTATATTGTTAAGTCTTCTTAGCTTCGACACTGTGGTATTATTCCTTTCAGCTATTTCAGAGAGCGTGTCACCCTTCCTGATGGTCACACTCTTAGACCTCGTGCGTCTCGTCCTTTTTTTGCGCGACGAGCTTTTTTTACTTGAAGAACTTTTACTTGAACTGCTGACTTTTGAAGAATTGTCAACCTCAACCAGCGAGCGCCTTGTAAACAGAGTCTCGGCCTGGTAATTGTAAATCGAGTCTTCGTTGGCAATGAACGTGTTTGTCATTGTGGCCGGCATGCGTATTACAGAAGGCTTATTGCTTCCGTTTACGATATCGCGCCTGTATTGCGGATTTAAAGAACGCAGCTCATCTATGTCGACACCGCAAACTTCAGCAATTTGCTTCAGGTGTACATCCCTGCTTACAATTATAGTGTCGGTCTTGGCAGGCAACTGGGTCCTCATAGGACAGATGTTGTGTTCGCAATAATAGTTCATCACATAATTAGCTGCAATGAACGCCGGCACGTAACCTCTCGTCTCACGTGGCAGGTAGGGATATATCTTCCAATAGTCGGCCTCGCCGTTTGCACGGTGAATGGCCTTGTTGATATTCTCCGGGCCGCAGTTGTAAGCGGCTATCACAAGACTCCAGTCGCCGAATATCTTATAAAGATCCCTCAAGTACTGTGCCGCTGCATACGACGATTTTACAGGATCGCGGCGCTCATCCACAAGCGAGTTAACCTCAAGACCGTACTGCTTCCCTGTCGCTACCATGAACTGCCACAGTCCCGCAGCTCCAACACGCGACGTTGCCTGCGGATTAAGTGCAGACTCGATAACCGGCAAATATTTAAGTTCGAGCGGAAGGCCGTAAGCTTCAAGAGCCTCTTCGAATATCGGCGTGTAAAAATTAGACGCGCCGAGCATGTAACTGACCGAATGGCGTAAGCGCCCGGTATACCTGTCAATAAATTTCTGGACAATGTCGTTGTAAGGCATTTCCATCACATTAGGCAGGCGCTTAAGCCTTTCTATGTAAACATCCTTAGGATAAGTTACGTTTTCGTCTTTCAGGTTACAATCATTGTCTGGCTGTAGATAAGTTTTTGAATAATATAAATTCAGCAAGCTGTCAACCTCGAAGTTCATGGCCTCGGGCACGTCGATAGCTTCTTCTTTCCCGTCATTATCGGTCACAATGATTTCCTCCTTCTCGTTTTGCGCCTGCATCACGCAGTTTCCGCCGAGAATCATTGCGGCAATTGCAATAAAAAGTCTTTTCTTCATAAAATATAATATGTATACAATATCTTCTGTTTCTATCTTAAGGTGTTTTATATCAGAAATTTAGCAAGCACTGGACTCCAAACGACGATGAATTCAACGGACTAGACGACATTCCGTTATTAATCACTGCCGGTTGTACTCTCAGGCTCAAATCGTTTGATATGTCAAATTCGGACAACGATGCATCAACATAAGCATCTATTACAGACAGAGCGTAAACACCTATCAAACAAAATATGCTCAAGTCGCGATACCTGCGGTAAAAGTCCTTACGCCGTCTGAAAAGGTCTTGGTAGCGCTCTTTATTCTCAGGCGTTATGGCATTGCCTAAATGCAGGAACTGGTTGTAGCTCTGCGTGTTAGGGTCATCATCCATTATGTCCATATAGGCCTGTGAGTAATCCTTTAGCATCTGGTTGTTCCATCTTATTGCATAAAGACACCCCAAAAAACCTCCGTAAACTATCGGCAGTTTCCAGAACTTGCGGTTGTATATCTGTCCTGCTCCAGGAATGACAATGGCCAGCCACATCGCCCGCTTTGCATCAGGTCGCCACGTCGCCCAGTCACGCTTCTCCTTTTTTGTTTTCAGCAACGAGTCGTTCGAGCCCGTACGGTCGAGATTGGCCGAATCGACGGCCGTAACGATTTTATCAATCGAATCGTTCAGGTTGGCGAGCACACCGCTGCTGTCGGCTTCCACCACCAACGAGTCTTCAACGGCACAGACCGGCATACAGGTATAAGTATAAGCCTGCCCGTTTGAAGGCATTAAGACGGCAATGAACATGCAAAAGAGAATGCACATTGGCACTTTGGAAAAAAGTCCCTTTATCCTATTCACAACCTTATTGCTGGTCTTTCAGTTTGTCGAACATGTTGATTATCTGCTCCAGTTCCTTATCGTTTGAGAATGGGATGCTGATTTTGCCCTTGCCTGCTGCCGACAAAGACATCTGCACCGGAGTATTGAAGAAGTCGGAGAGTCTCTGTCTCAAGGCTGTGAACTCTTCAGGCATTTGCTGCTTCGACGCAATCTTCTTCTTGCCGCTAACGACGTCCTCGCCGTTCTTCAGCTTCTGCACCATTTCCTCAACCTTGCGAACCGAATATCCGTTCTTCTGTATTTCCTTGAACAACTTGACCTGCAACGACGGACTGTCGACCGCAAGCAGCGCACGCGCATGTCCCATGTCGATTTCTTTGTTCTGAAGAGCCATCTGCACCTGGGCAGGCAACTTCAGCAGGCGAAGATAATTGGCAATAGCCGTACGGCTCTTGCCCACACGTTCCGACACTTTTTCCTGCGTCATGCCCGTGCTCGACATCAGATGTTCGTATGCCAAAGCAATCTCTATGGCGTTAAGGTCTTCACGCTGTATGTTCTCGACGAGCGCCATTTCCATTATGTTCTCGTCGTTTATAGTTCTGATATAAGCAGGTATTGCCCTCAAGCCCGCCATCTGCGATGCCCGCCACCTGCGCTCGCCGGCTATAATCTGAAATCTGTTGACTTCAATCTGGCGAAGTGTTATCGGCTGTATTATTCCTATTTCGCGTATGCTGTTGGCAAGTTCCTGAAGAGCAGTCGGGTCGAATTCCCTTCGAGGCTGGTTCGGATTAGCCTCAATCTGCTCGATAGGTATCTCGTTTATCGTCGAACTGCCCTGCGGGCGCACCTCGTCTGTTGATATCAGAGCATCGAGACCGCGTCCCAAGGCGTTGCCGTATCTTTTCTTTACTGCCATTTCGTTTTTATTTAATCGAAAAGTTTTATTCGGTTAAGACAATCAGTTCTTGTTAATAATTTCCTTAGCCAAAGCCAGGTGGTTCTTGCTTCCTGTCGAGTCGGCGTCGTATAAAATTACGGGCAGACCGTGGCTCGGCGACTCGCTCAGTTTTACGTTACGTTGTATTACGGTCTTGAACACAAGCTCCTGGAAGTGGCGTTTTACCTCGTCGTATATCTGGTTAGCCAGTTTAAGACGGCTGTCATACATTGTGAGCAGGAAGCCCTCAATCTCAAGTTTCGGGTTTAGCTTGCTCTTTATTATCTTGATGGTATTCAGCAACTTGCTGATACCCTCAAGCGCAAAATACTCGCATTGTACGGGTATGATGACCGAGTTTGCCGCCGTCAGAGCGTTGACCGTTATCAGTCCGAGCGACGGAGAGCAGTCTATCAATATGTAGTCGTAATCGTCTTTTATCGGAGCAAGCAGGTTCTTTATTACCTGTTCCCTGTGCTCGATGTTGAGCATCTCAATCTCCGCACCAACGAGGTCTATGTGGCTTGGTATTATGTCAAGCCCGTCAATGTCGGTCGTGTAGACTGCGTCGCGCACGTCGGCATTGTCGATAATGCATTCGTATAAAGTACAGTCTATGTCTTTCGTGTTGACACCAAGGCCGCTCGAGGCATTGGCCTGCGGGTCGGCATCGATTACCAGAACCTTTTTCTCTAATGTGGCGAGCGAGGCCGCCAAGTTGATAGTGGTCGTGGTTTTACCCACACCACCCTTTTGGTTTGCTAATGCGATAATTTTTCCCATCTTCAATATAATTGACAAGTTACGAACAGACGAGCAACAAAACAAGAAGATTGGCACTATCCGTATTTACAAAACAATCCTCTTGCCTGTGCCTTGCCTGCTTGTCCTCTAAAAATTATTTTGCAAAAATACATATTTTATGCGAGATACAGTTGAATTAAACCTTTTTTCGTACTTTTGTAGGCGAAAGAAAATGATTTTTAATGAAAATGATGAGACCGTTAATACTTATTTCCAACGACGACGGCTATCACGCCAAAGGTATCAACTCGTTAATCGACATGCTTTCCGACATGGGCGACATACTCGTATGTGCTCCTGAATCCGCCCGGTCGGGGTTCGCAACGGCTTTTTCCGCCACTACTCCGCTGCGTCTGAAACTGCGCCGCAAACACGAGGGGATGGAGATGTGGTCGTGCAACGGCACACCCGTCGACTGCGTTAAACTTGCATTAAGCGAACTTTGTCCGCAAAGACGTCCCGACATCGTGATAGGAGGTATAAACCACGGCGACAACGCCTCTGTCAACTCACACTATTCCGGCACAATGGGAGTAGTGCGCGAAGGGTGCATGAAATACATTCCATCTGTGGCGTTCTCGCTTTGCGACTACCGTGACGATGCCGATTTCGAACCGTTGCGGAAATGTGTAAGAAGCATTGTATCAGGAGTTTTACGCGACGGACTGCCTAAAGGCGTATGCCTTAACGTCAATTTCCCCTTAGCTAATGAGTTCAACGGCATAAAGGTATGTCGAATGGCTCATGGAACATGGGGCAATGAAGTCGTTCGCGCACATCATCCGCGGGGTTACGACTACTTCTGGCTTGTCGGTGAATACACCAACGACGAACCTGACGCCGAAGACACGGACAACTGGGCTTTGCGCCACGGATACGTTGCAATCACGCCGACCACCATCGACGTTACGGATTATACGACGATGGAGCGCATGAAAGGTTTTGAGAAAATAGTTCTTTAGAAAGAAGCGAAACTATTTTCATAAATACATTTTGACATTAGCGGTTGGCTATGTCAAGTAAAAACATGTATGGCGGTCACCGTTTTGCCGAATACACGCGTATTGTCGGCGACCGCCATACATGCTTACGACAGAGGCTTCATATTCCTCAAAAAGTCTTCAAGAGAGTCCTCCGGCCTCAACTGCAACTTCTTGCGTAGCCTTGTACGCGACTTCTTGATACTTTCAGGCTGCACAGACAGCATCATAGCAATCTGTTTACCATACATTCCCGTACGTATGTAGGCGCACAAACGCAGCTCATATTCTGTCAGGTTGGGATACAAGTCCTTCAACCTTTTGAAGAATCCTGGATGCACTTGTTCAAAGTGGGTACGGAAATTCCGCCATTCGTCTTCTTCGTTTACATGTGCGCGTATTTGGTTCTTAAGCTCCATTACGGTTCGCTTGGCTATTTGTCCAGCATCGCCGCCGTTGTCTATACGTTGCAGCAATTCGTCCAGCATCTGGTTTTTCTCTATCAGCATCAACGAATTTGAAACCAGCTCCCGGTTTTTCGAGTCCATTTCCAACTCGAACTGCAGTTCCTCATTCTTCAACCGCGTGGCTAATTCCTTATTCTCCAATTCCTGTATGCGCTTCTTTACCAGCGCTTTACGGCGTTGCGACCAGAATCCGTAACATGCAAATCCGCAGACCAATACTACAACGGCAAGAATCAGAATCAACACTATCCTGTGCAACCTGGCTTCAGCCAGCTGCCGTGCCAAAGTGGCTTCGTAATTGTCTATTGCAGCACGGCTTTCCTGACGGTAGACTTCCGACAAATTGTTTTCCAATTGAAGCGAGTCTTCATGCATTCTTGCAGACTTAAGATAAATGTATGCAGAATCCCACTGCTCAACAATACTAAATGAATTAGCCAAACCATTAAGTATTGGTATTATTACCCGGTGATTATTTTGTTTGCCCAAATATTTCCATGCTTTTCTGTAATAATAAATAGCACTGTCAGCCATTCCCTTATCAGCAAACGAAGAGCCCATATTTGTACATGCTTGAACAAGAGCGCTTCTCCGGCGGTATTTCATTGCCAACTGGTATGCCGTATGAGAATACACTTCTTTCAACTTTATGTTTTTGGTAAAACTCACAAGAGACGAATACGCCTCCAACATAAAAGCTGTGTCTTGTTTGGCTTCAGGCTGTTTCATTATGTCTTTGAGCAATGCGATCGCCTCCTTGTTCTGCCCTCTTGTATTGAGAATATCTGCAAGGTTCAGACGGTTTTTTATACGGTAGTCTTTTTTCCCGCACAGATTATACAAGCTGTCAGCCCTATGAAGATAATCGTATGCCTTATTATGTTCTCCCAACTGCTGAAAGATCGTTCCGATAGTGACACATGTATTTGCTATGTTTATCGTGTCGTCCACCTTTTCCAAATAACACAATTGTTTGTGATAAGCCTTATACGCCTCAAAATACGTCATATTGCCTGCCGTACAGTTTATGATAAGCCTTTCCAGCCGGCGGTAGTCATACTCGTAACGGATTGTGTCTACAAGCATTATCGCTTTTCGGGCTAACGATTCGGCCGAATTTTGTTGTGAATATTTCCACATCCAGAATGCGTCCCAATACATTGCGCGCCACATCAATACGCGCTTTTTCCTATGCTTCCTTGCTATGGCGTACATGGACTTTATGTAAGTTTTGCATCTTTCCGAACGTGCAAAATTGTCCATGTCGCGTTCGCACTTGACGGCAAGCGAGTCGAAAGGCTCATAAACCGGTTCCCAGCTTTTAGCTGAAAGCGATTGCAAGAATATTGACAATGATAATATGAGAAATAGTCTTAACATGATTTGAATTCACTTTAATTGATGTATATTTGCTTCAATGGTGAGTCCTATGTTTTTCATTAATGTAAAAGATTTTTGTTTTTCAACTTAATGTTTTAAATTTGCACTATGCAAAGGTAGGCAAAAAGAACGAGAAATAATACAGAAGGAACAAAAAACGGGCATGTCCCCCACGTGTACCCCTGATAAATTGTTCTGTTACAACACGATTTACTTATATTTGCGCATGGTTTTATTCAAAAATCTTACTATTATGAAAAATCGTTTATTACCAATGTTGGCACTCGCAGCCGTTTGCCTATGGACAGAAAACAGCGCAAATGCGCAAGTAATAACAGAGTTTACTCCCACGAAAAAGGGAGACAAGCAAATTGTTTTTCAATGTAAAAACAAACCAAGCTCAAAGCTATACGACATGCAACGCAACGGGAATTACACGACATACTTCCCTAAACATACACAACGACCGTTGTTGGCAAATAGCGAAGAAGGGGTAAATGTTAAATTTGACGTGAAATTTGATGAAGAAAATTATTCTCTATCCATGATCAACATCTATAACACTAAAGGCGAAGCATTAATCAGATGGTATAGCGATGTTGAGGAAAACATTTTAAATGTACCGGCAGATGTTTACGACATTTGTTGCGTTTTACTCCCAAACTTATCCTTTGACAATGCCACACCAGAGTCAATTTGGTTGTTTAAGGAAAAAGTAAATATATCAAAAGATACAGTTGTTACTTTTGATGCCGCAGAAGCTACTAATGTCATAAGCATAGAACAATATAATAAATCTGGCGAGCTTTTCAAGCCTGTTTCGCAGGAGTGGCCAACAGGTAACATACTTGACCCAGGTAACGTATCAAGTATTTTTTGTTTGTCTTCCATCTTCCCCAAAGATTATTATGATAATGGGTTATTATACACATGGTCAGGAAGTAATGATTATTTAATTAACGGTTTTGAAAGTAATCAGTTTAATGTTAGAACAAATGAAGTTTCAGATAGAATTACTTTTGCATTTACCCGTGTAGCCATAGACAAAGAAAATAATATCTTTGTAAACAAATATGTACAAGAAGGATGTAAAAATAGCGTTACTTTAAAGAACAATCCTGATAATTACGTTTGTTACACAGAAGAGTTTGTTCCTACACCCGCAGGCAAGGAAACCGGAAGCTACGGAATGCCAGGATTAGATCTTACCATTCTTTGCAACGATATGGAACAACAAGGAATGTACTTCTATCCAGGTAAATCGTCTGGTGAAAGCAAGAACGATGTCAGCTTATATATCGATGCAGTTAAAACTTCAGAAACCGGACACAGTTATGACGTAATGGCAGCACCAATGTTCGGAGACGAACTTAATATGAGCGTAATGGAATATCCGATGGAAGACGGTACAGTTTATCGTGACACGACTTATTCATATAGTTGCATTATGGGCTTGCCAGCGTATACAGATGGAAAAAATACAGAATATGTGCGTACTCCGAACTATTCATTCAGAAAGCCGCAGAATGGTGGGGATGCCATTATGTATCCAGGACATGAAGCTTTCTCCTTTACCAATGAAAATAAAGGTATGCTGTATGGCGCTTCTGCTCCTTTCTGCAACTTTGAGATGACTTCCTATTATAATGAATATCTTAATGCCACTATGTTCAATTATTATCCGATTTACTTTGGGCAGTTAGGTGAACAACGGGAAACAGACCTGAATTATACGCAGACGACGGTCAAGTTTAACGATAACGAGGTTTACAATGGTGACTATTATGGTGTAAGCGATTTTACATATAATTGGGCGACAAGCTCCCATGAAAAAGGCGTGTTTGACCTTACATTCACAAACTCGAATATTGAGGTTGAAGGATTAGCTGGTAAAAACGTCACCCACATTATCTACGACGAACAGAAAGAAGACGCCATGGCACCCGTTTTGCAGATGTTGCAGTTTAGAAGCACTGACGACGTTGTAACAAACTGCTTCGAAAATCCAAAGGACGGAATATTACAATTCGCAGGCGGCGATTTCGTTTATAATGAAATTCCCGGGACTGATATTAACTGGTACGACTGCAAGGAGCAAACCGTAGCCGTAGCTTATTCGCCCTACGGACAAGACAGCTGGACAGAACTTGCCGTTGATGAGATACCTGAACTTTACCGCATGCCGGGCTTTGGCTATTTCTATCGTGGCTCGCTTGAAAGCGTAAACCGTGAGAGCAGCAACGGATGGTACGACTTGAAGGTAACCCTGACAGATGCTTCGGGCAACATGCAGGAGCAGACCATAAGCCCAGCTTTCCGCATAGCCAACACGACGGGCGTGAGCGAGACCCTGCAAGGCACTATGAACCTGCGCCATGAAGGAGGACAGATCTATGTTACAGGTACAGAGAAAGCAGGCCTTACTATCTATTCGGTTGACGGAACATGCGTCATGAAGGTTGCCGACGCCGTTTCGCGTCCTGTTTCAGTAAGCGACATTAAACCGGGAATGTATGTAGTCAAGGCTACTTCGGCAAACGGAAACCAGATTGTAAAGAAGATAACTGTACGTTAAATCCGCTGGTCTTGATGAAAAGGGAATAAGTAATTATTCTTGTAAACACGAATAATCTTCATGCTGTCGGATGTGCGAATCCGACAGCATTTTTTATGAATGCCGGGCTACAACCGGGCCGGCTTTTGCAAAAAACGGCTTATTTGTTTTACGGTCTCCGTTTTTAGTGTTATTTTTGCATACCGGGCACATCCCGGACTAATTAAAGAAAGCATAATGAAATATTATCTCATAGTCGGCGAAGCGAGCGGCGACCTGCATGCCTCACACCTTATGCGCTCGCTGTTGAAGGCGGACAAGGAGGCAGAATTCCGCTTTTTCGGCGGCGACATGATGTCGGCCGTAGGCGGAACGCGCGTAAAGCATTACCGTGAACTGGCATACATGGGCTTCGTGCCGGTGCTGCTCCACCTGCGTACGATATTCAAGAACATGGCCTTGTGCAAGCGCGACATCGTCAGCTGGCAACCCGATGTTGTGATTCTCGTTGACTATCCAGGCTTCAACCTCGACATAGCCAAGTTTGTCCACGCCAACACGCAGATACCGGTCTATTACTACATCTCGCCAAAAATATGGGCATGGAAGGAATACAGGATAAAGAACATAAAGCGCGACGTCGACCAGCTTTTCTCCATACTGCCTTTCGAGGTGCCGTTTTTTGAAGACAAGCACGGATACAAGATACATTACGTAGGCAACCCTACGGCCGACGAGGTAAGCAACTTTCTTTCTTCTTATACAGAAACGGCGGACGACTTCCGCCGCGCCAACTCGCTGCCCGCCGACCGCCCGATAATAGCCCTACTGGCAGGCAGCCGCCGACAGGAGATTAAGGATAACCTGCCCGCCATGCTCGAGGCCGCCTCGCGCTATGCCGACAGGTACACACTCGTGCTGGCCGGCGCCCCGGGCATACCGCACAAGTATTATTCTCAGTTCACCGCCGGGCATGATGTCAGCGTGGTTTACGACCAGACCTATCCCCTGCTCGCCCATTCGCGCGCGGCTCTTGTAACCAGCGGCACGGCAACTTTAGAGACAGCACTGTTCAACGTGCCACAGGCAGTATGCTACGAGACACCGATTCCGAAGGTCATAGCCTTCCTGCGCAAGCACCTGCTGAAGGTTCGCTTCATCTCGCTTGTCAACCTTATAGCCGACCGCGAGGTAGTGCCCGAGCTTGTTGCTGACACGTTCACGGTAGGCAACATGACCCAATGGCTCGACCGCCTGCTGCCCGACGGAGCCGACCGCACGGCCATGCTCGACGGCTATGCCGACGTACGGCAACGCCTCGGCAAGAAGAACGCGCCCGACAACGCGGCTGAGATAATGGTTAAACTGCTTAAATCCAAGACAAGACATCAGGCTGCACGGACTTAATTCTACCATTACAATCACACTTTAAGTCCGAAAAGCCATATTCATACAACCGTGGGTGTTGCCACCCACGGTTTTTTTATATCCATACGGTCACCCGAAGTGGTGCTATTTTCATCTGCTGACCATACATTGCAAATGTAGCACCGTTACTGGTGTATTGCAAGCATACAAAACACATGATTACAAAATATAACCTTTTACAGTATGAAAGGTATAAAAAAACGAAATCCCGATGTTTCACAACGTCGAGATTTCGCGTCTAAATAGACTCTTAAACTAATATTATCTGAGAATGATAAGATTTTATTGCTTTATTATTATGCGTATTCTTTTTTACTTATTTGGGCAGGTTGAACGCCTTTGTCATTTCAGCCATCTGCTCGTCGCTCATGCCTTCGGGTTCTTCGCCCATGTTCTTGGCTGCAATGTATATCAGTGCGCTCTTGTTGAGCACGTCAACCTGGTCGAATGCCTGCATTATGTCAGTGTCAATTGCGAACACTCCATGCTTCTCCCACATGGCGACATCATAGTCGTCGAGCTGTCTTACGGTCTCTTCAGCCAGCTTGACGCTGCTAGGCAGTTCGTAAGGAATTATTCCCAAGCCACGCGGACAGAACGCCTTTGTTTCAGGAATCATGCTCCACAACAGTTTCGTCAGCACGTCTTTGCCCAAGAACTTGCGGATATGTGTCATGGCTACAAGCTCAATCGGGTGGGTATGCAGCGAAGCGCGGTAAGGCGAACCTTTCTCAATCAAGTGGTCGTGCACCATGAGGTGTGACGGCAGCTCGCTTGTAGGATTCACGGGGTTGTCGGCTATTATCACGTAGCTCGCGCAGTCGTCAAGTATCCTGATGATGCTTCCGTTCTCCATCGGCCAACGTGCCAAGTCGCGCATTCTGCGGTTAGTACCCTTGCAGAAGAAATATGCACCCTTAAGGTGGGGAAGTGTCACGCCGATGGACTTCACCTCGCTTATTGCAGGCATCTGCCTGATTTCATCGTCAACAAGTTCTGTTACGTTTACGGTTATATTACCTCCGTTACGCTCAGCCCAACCCTTTTGCCAAAGGTAACCGGCCACTTCAGCTACTTTGTCAACTTCTTTTTTCAATGCAGGACGTCCGTCGAGTACACTTTTCATAATATTGTTGATTTTATTTTTTGCAAATTTACGAATTTTAATGGATACCACAAACCGATATTTTGATTTATAAACATTGTTTTTTGATAATATCACTTTTTGTTTTGGTAAAGCGGCCCTGCATTCATGAAAACCGACACCATTTGTGGCGTTTGATTTCCGGATTGTAAATATTCACAGGCACGGATGATTAGACTATTTGACTTAATACAGAAATACTTTACACCGTTTTAACAAA
>ULQU01015643.1_pt1 | contig 15222 bp, 15 predicted proteins | sample 1954841 | NCBI WGS metagenome assembly ULQU01 (sample SAMEA4835664, study PRJEB28245) | human gut metagenome | biome: gut microbiome; material: fecal sample | place: Denmark | collected 2008
TCGCTCATCTCCCGCAGCGAGAAGTCGCCATCGGCCCCACGGCGCTCCAGCGACCGCACCACCCGCCAGTCCTCGTTGTCCGCCCTCACCGACATATAGTCGTAGAGCGACAAGCGGCCCTCAGCGATAAAGCGATTGTAAGGCCACGACTGCAGCAGCACCTCGAAGAGGTCCGTGAATCCCCGACGCGTCAATCGGCAGGGCGTGGCCGTCAGTCCCAGCACCTTCGCCCCGGGACAGGCCTCCACCATCGCCTTGTACGTCTTCGCTACGGCATGGTGGGCCTCGTCGATCACCAGCAGGCCTGGCCTCTCCGCCAGTTCCCCTTCGTGCCGAGACAACCACTGGATGGAAAAGACCCGTACCCGGTCGCCCACGAGATCCTCCTCCTGCAGCGTCCCGACGATCTGTTCCACCAGTTCCCTTCGGTGCACCACGATCCACACCGCCCCCTCGTTCTGCGACAACCACGCGCGCACACACGCCACCAGCAAGCACGTCTTCCCCGTACCCGTCGGCATCTGCACCATCACGGAGCGGTGCGACCCAAAGGCCTCATCCACCCGCCGTTTCATATCAAGCTGATAATCGTAAAGCTGCCTCTCCTTCATACCATTCTGCTATAGCGCATCCAGCTCATGCGCAGAAAAAGAAGATTCATACCCAAAAACGCCAAGGCTGCATTGATGTTTCAATGCAACCTTAGATGTATATAAAATCAGGGAACTTGATAATTGTTTACTATTCCCCTATTTTTCCAAAAAGATCAAATAAAAACGTAGATAAAGTCAGTTCAAGTAGTTTGCAGAAAAAAAGCATACGTCTATTTTCCACACTCTCAACCTATACCTCCAACAGAAATACCTGTAGCCACAAAGATTGCTTGGTCGGAAATGTTTTTCTCATGCAGCTCCCTTGCTATAATTACAAGCGCTTCTTCACGAGTTTTCTCGTATTCGCCCATAAGCAATTTTAAACGAACTTCCACATATCCCTCTGCAAAACCTTGTTCTTTAGCCCAATCCAAAGAGTTTTTCAGATCTCGATAGGCTTTAAGGCAAGCCTCGTATTGTTCCTCAACACCAGGTTCTTCCACCCTCGTACGCAAATCGGCAAGTTTTGCTCTCTGCTTTTCCAGATAGTCAAGCATTTCTTTGTAAGTCTCTGTACTCATATCATCCCGTTATTAGTTTTTACAGCTGCAAGTTGATATCTGAACATTCCTGTAAATTCAGCATCTTCACTTGCCATTTCGCCTCATGATGTTTTCAAGTCGGTGATTGCAAATTGGACAACCCAAACAAGTCGCTCAGCAAGACTTGCCCCACATCATAGCGACTGTAATCTGAATGGCAAACATTGATCTTGCCATCGTTAAGTGTGACGATTTGAGCAAAATCGACAGCCCCTAATAAAACAACAGGGCTATGTGTCGTCACGATAAACTGGACATTAGGAAACACCCTATGCAGATTTGCTAAAATAATCCGCTGCCATTTGGGGTGGAGATGCAAGTCTATCTCATCAACAAGAATCACACCAGACCCCTCCAACGGATTATCCAGCCCTGGATTGCCTTCAGCCATTCTCGACGCAATATCAGCAACCATGGCAATAATAATTTTATAACCATCACTGTATTGCTCCAGCCGCAATTCACGCTTGACCCCACCATTTTTCTCCTCAAGAACAAATCGCAAAGGATGAATCGCTATATGCGGATTGGTGTACTGAGGTCCGACGAAAGCCTCAATGGCAGAGCGGACAGATGCCAACACAGGTGAATGGTAAGAAAAGTCACGACGCCGCTCACGCTCTCGTCGTTCCTCGTCTTCCATCATATCATACCATGCAAAGAATCGCTTAAAATTGGAAGCTGCATCAAGAGAATTGTTGTAACAATCCCATTGCGCAAAAACCGTCTGAAATCCCCGCTTCCGCTCAGGAGCTTTTATCTGCCCACGTCCGGTACCATAATAAGCTAATATCGGTATGTTAACCTTCACCTTATTCGCCAAAATTTCCTCTTGGACACCTTCCGCATAGGCTTTCAGTTCCTTTACATCTGAAACAGGACACTTGCTCCAACCTTTTCGAGTCCGTGATACTTTGCAGACCTTTCCGTTATCCAAAACCAAGTCCATGGAAACATCCAGATAGGGGGCAACCTGATTGTCACTCAGAATATGCACATCACTATCCTTGAAGCTTTTTGCAGTATTACCTGGAAAGGAACCTACATAGGAACTCAACAATATAGATGCTGCGTCAAGAATCGTACTTTTGCCACACCCGTTATTTCCTAAGAGAATAACCACGTTCTTGTCTGCATCAAAAGAGACCGTTTGAGGCTTATCCCCAAACAGTCTTATATTCTTAAGGCTCAAGCTTTTTATCCTCATATCCATTTATTATATTTTGCAAATATACAAACTTTTACTCAGAACAAAAAACTTTTTCCATTTTTTCCGTCCTCCTCCTTATAATAAAGGAGAAAGAACATCACGCAATAACCCAGTCAGCCCAACGATCATTTCCTTCTGCGAATCATCTGACGACCAATTCCCCTCAAACACCACGCACGGCTTTATCACGCCCACGCTATGCCATACCCCCTTCGGGATTTGGCACCCATAGCGAGCCTCAGCAGGACACAGACGGATGCGGCGTACCTCGCGGTAATCGACCTTGCGCACTATGTCCTGCCCATCCATCCCCTGCGGGAGCCCATGGGGAGCGGCCGACTCATACCCCACGATCTCCTCGTAGAGCACCACGTCCAACTTGCCACACAAGCAGAGGACCGTCTCCGCCGCCTCCTCATGCCGATGAATCGGCATCTGCGTACCGGGCAGCAATGCGCAGAGCGCACGCTGCCCAGCATCCTGTGGCGATGTGCGTAGATCACACACCTGCCGACGACGAGGACTGCCCACTGCTTGCTCAAACAAGGCACCTAAGAAATCCTTGTCAAACTCCATCATTTTTCCTCAGTGCAATATACTACAAATGAGAAACGATATCGACGAAGTTCTCGATCACATACTCCAGATCCTCATCCGTCATTTTCGTGTTCAACGGCAAAGTGATCTCGTTCTCAAACAAATGATAAGCATTCGGGAAATCCTTGATGTCGAAACCCAACTTCTTGTAAGCCGTCATCATCGGCAGCGGCTTATAGTGGACATTCGTGGCAATGCCCCGCTCCGCCATCTGCTCTATCACCCGGTTCGCCTCCTCGCGCGTCTTGCCCAGCAGGCGCACCAGATACAGATGCCCCGAAGAAGCATAATCCGCACCATAATGATGCAGCACCGCCACGTTCAGCGATCGGAAAGCCTCATCATAGCGCGCTATCATCTCGCGGCGACGCTCCAGCATCCCCTGGTAACGCTCCATCTGCACCAGACCGATAGCCGCTGCCACGTCCGTCATGTTACACTTATACCACGTCCCGATGATGTCATACTCCCAGGCACCCACCTTCGTCTTCGCCAGCGCATCCTTGTTCTGACCGTGCAGACTCAGCAACTGCGCCTTGCGATACAGGTTCTCGTTCCACGTCTCGCCCGCTATCTCCGGCACACCGCTAAACGTGTTCTCCACCTGCTTGTCCAAGTCCTTCACCACCTGCTCGTTGCCGAAAGGCAGATGCCACGTCAGCGCACCACCCTCCGCCGTCGTGAAGTTCTTCACGGCATGAAAACTAAAGGAAGAGAAGTCAGCGATCGATCCCACCTTCTTTCCCTTGCGCGTAGCACCGAAGGCATGAGCCGCATCACAACAGATTGCTATGCGCCCCAGCATCCTCTGCAGGTCCGTCTTCGGAACAAACAAGTCCCTCTTGCGCTCCACGATCGCAAACAGACGGTCGTAGTCACACGGGATACCCGCCAGATCTACCGGGATAATCGCTTTCGTCCGCGGCGTGATAGCCCGCTCCACGGCCTCATAGTCCATCTCCAGGCAGTCCTTCTGCACATCCACGAAGACCAAGGTAGCCCCCACATGCGTCACCACCGACGCACTCGCCGTATAGGTATAGGCCGGGACAATCACCTCGTCACCCGCGCCAATCCCCAGCAGTCGCAGGGCCATTTCCCCGCACGCCGTCTGTGATCCAAGGCAGACCGCTTTATCTACCCCTACAAACGCAGCCACTTCCTTTTCCAGTTTCTTCGTACGCGGTCCGGTGGTAATCCACCCAGACAGTATGGCGTCGCGTACTTCCGCAGCCTCCGCCTCCGTCATGTCAGGCGGAGAGAAAGGCACATTACGCAGTTTCATTGTCATAAACAAAAATATTTAGTTGATGAATATTTCTCACAGCGAGGGCTTCAGCACATGGCTCCACAGTTGCGTACACAGCGAGACCGCCGCCCGCTCCCGATACACCATGTCGTGCTTCCATCGGTTCGCATACCACCGACGAAAGCGAAAAGCCACCTCCCTCATCCTGTTCTTGTGTTCTTCCGGCTCCACTTCGGGAGCCAATATATCCTGTATGCTTCGATCCACCAGCGCCTCGTCAACAGGCAAGTCTGGAAAGACCGAAGCCTCAAAGCCCAGATACCGCACACAGATGGCATTCAGCACCGCCAGGTAAGGCCTCATCCCCACCCTGTCCAGCTGCGCCAACAGCCAAGGCCAGTCCACGGGATGCCTCCTGACGTAGAACGCCCAGTCCAAAACGATACGCAGGCTGATATCCACCGAGGCAAAATGCTCCCCACTATGGCGCAGCAGATACAGCGAGTTGAAACGTGCGGAAGGCAAGGAGACGTTCACTATTCCCGATGGCTCCACCTCGTCAAGCTGCCCCTGCAAGATAGCCTCTATCTCGGCCGTCGAACGATGCGCATGCACATTGAGGAAACTATAATGGTTCTCCACCATCGTCTGCCCCAGTTGAAACACCGAGTGCTTATGGTGCGAGTTGTCTATCTCCACCCCAAACCGCGCATGCAACCGCTCGTCCGCCTCCTGCTGTTTGCCGAAGAGAAAGATGTCGATATCCCCCGTCGGGCGATGCTTCGGCACAGGCCATGCCAGCGACAGCCCATACCCCTTCAGGAGCAGCATACGCACCCCCATCTCGGCATAGAAAGCAGCAAGACGCGCTATCACCTGCCTGTGGTGCTCATACATCCGCTCCATGCGCATCACCATTCCCATCCACTCCAGCACCACCTCCTTCGGCGGACGCTGCCCAACGGGAAGCCTCTCCACCACGTCAAAGACAATACCTCCCACCCCTTGTCGGAAAGCCTGGTCCTTGATCTCCCACCAGTCGATGTCAGCAGGCAGGTCCACGACCTCCTCCCTCACCGCCATCCGCAGCAGGAGCAGCAGTACCCGGTCGTTATTTCCCACGACACACGCTCTTGATGACCTCCACATACTTCTGAGTACCCACCTCGCGCGTCAGGTTGTCCATCACAAACTGCCGTCCGTTCCGTCCATACCTCCTGCAGAGTTCACGGTTCTCATAGAGCGAGATGATCGACTGCTTAAACGCCTCCTTGTCCCCCGCTTTGGTGAAGATGCCACATTCGTTGCCCGCCAAAATATCCTTCAACTCATTCTCGTCGAAGTTGGCCAGCACAGGCCGCGATGCCGACATGATACTCCACGTCTTGCTCGGCACACTATTGGCACCCACCCCAGGCTTCGAGATGACAAGGCCCGCATCTCCCAGCGAGAATACATAGCTGATGTCCTCGTAGGGCTGAAACGGCAGCATTGTCACGTTCGTCAGTCCGTCACGCGCCACGATCTCCTCCACCTGCTTCTTATAGGCACCTTCGCCCACCAGCACCAGGCCAATCTCCGGATGCGACACCTTCAGTTCCTTCATCACCTCCAGCAGCATATCCATATTCTGCGTCAGTCCGATGTTACCCGAATACTCAATGTAGAACTTCCCTCGGTCCAAATGATACTTGTCAAAGAGCTTGTTCTTCTCACGCGGCACGTCCACCACGGCGTTCTGATCCACCCAGTTATAGACCACCACGATCTTATCCTCGGGCACGCCCTTCGCAAGCAACAGTTGCTTAAAGTCTTCCGAAATCACAATGATTTTGTCAGTACAAGCATAGGTGATCTTCATCACCAACGAACCGATATTCCACAACAGTCCTCCTTTTTTAGCCAAGCCCGTTCCTGCCAAAGAGTCAGGAAACAAATCTTGCGCATTAAAGACCACAGGTTTCCTACGAAGCAACTTGACCAATGGCAATTTCAGTCCTTGAATCGGAGGCGTACTGTCTATAAAGACTACGTCATACCCTTTCGTCAGACAATACCATAATTGTATCACCTCGCTCAACAGATAGCGCAAAGCCCGCGCTATCGGATTCTTCCCCTCTCCATACAAGGGAAAGCGATAAATACTAACCTTGCCACCACACTTTTGCTCATGTCGTTTCCACACGACGTTCGAATCCACATCTCGTGTCGGCGTGGGTACTGTCAGCACAGACTCTATACCTTCTTCAGCACACCGCTCCATCACATTGTCCAAGATATACAAACCCGCACAAGTTTCTGGATAGTAATATGCCGCTGGGAAAAACACTTTCATAAAACTTTATTCTGTGATAAATTTCACTTCAGCCACCAATCTCTCAGCCAGTTCCACAGCTCCCTTCGGAGTATCGTCCGTCACGATCACATGTCCAGAACGAGACAGACTACTTGTCACAGGAGGTATCACGTCGCCCTCCTTTGGATAAATCTCCCAAAGATACACATGGGGGTTATTCAATACCTCCGTGTTAGAAATACTCACAAGCATTCCTGGCTTCGGACAGAAATAACGGATACATACCCCCTTGGGCTCTTCTTTGGCGCTTAAGTCAGGTTCCACACCCAAAGCCACATCAATAGCCGCTGCCACCATATCAATGCCCGTACTCAAATGAGTCAACTCTGTAGAAATAAAATCTCCGCCAAGGCGCGCACCAACCTCCATCAAATATGCCTTACCGTTCATCAACTTAGCCTCAGCATGACAAGCGCAATTGTTCACACCCAAAGCCCTAACGCCTGCAATAGCGGCAGCCTTCAGCGTTTCAACCTCAGCATCAGAGAAACAGGAGGGTTGATTATGCCCCAACTCCACAAAATGCGGAGCGTCCGTCGTCTTTTTATCAGTCACGGTAAGCACGTTCACCTTGCCGTTCCATACAATGATCTCTATAGAAAACTCCGGACCCTCTATAAACTGCTCTATCAATACAGAATGATCCCGACTTTCACTCAGAGCCTCATCATAAGCTCTGATGAAATCATCCTTATCCATATTACGAGAGACCTTTGCAATACCTCTTGAACCCGAATTGCGAGACGGTTTCAATATCGCATCGGTATCAAACTCGCTCTGCAAACGACGCCAAGCGTCCTCGGCATTCACTGTCAAGATACTTTTTGGCGATGGTGCATTACCTTTTTCAAATGCCTCACGCATCAAATGCTTGTTAGTGGCCCTGATGGCTTGCTCACGCGTAATACCCGAAAGCCCAAACTCGTCATTAATTCGCCCCATTACGCTCATGCTTACTTCCGAGCAAGGATGGATCACGCCATCAATCTGCTCGTCACGCAATGCTCTCAAGACCTCCTCCTCCGAGGTGATGTTCACCACCAAGGCCTTGTCGGCATATTTAAGTCCCACAGCATTGGGATTTCCATCCGCAGCGATGACATATATACCCAACTCTTTAGCCTTCTTTATCACTGGCAGCTGCAAGATGCCCGCTGCAAGTACCAAAAGTCTTTTCTGCATAACATTTAGTGATTTACGTTCTCTCTAAAAAGCACCATTTTAATAGTCTTCAGAACAATCTTGACGTCCATCCAAAAGTTAAGATGCTCCGCATAGTAGTTATCATTCTTCATTTTTTCTGCCCCATCAATACTATTACGGAAATACGCTTGGTTATAACCCGTTATACCAGGCTTGATGGTCAATACAGAAGGGTATTTCTCCTCATATACATGGAGAAAATCCGGCGTATCTGGACGAGGGCCGATAAAACTCATCGTACCGTTAAGTACGTTCAAAAACTGCGGAATCTCGTCAATACTTGTCTTACGCATCAATCGCCCGATCTTTGTTACACGCGGATCATCATCACCATTATACGTATCCCCATTTTCCATGCGAATATCCGGCGCATTCATGATCATCGAACGGAATTTATACATTCCAAACATCTTTCCACCTTTGCCTATTCTCTTGGCCTTATAGAAGATAGTACCCTTGTCAGAACAATAAATGATTGGTCCAAGCACACAAATGAAGACTACCACAAAGGGCAAAGCCAACAAGCCGATGGCAATATCCACCAGCCTTTTACCAAAAAGTTTATACATAAGAGATTTTAATTATTTAGCAAACCAAGGATGCCGTTCCCGTTCGAATAAGGACAAAGCATCCGCTTTGACCAACGCACGCTGACCAAAAAAGTGATACCATACAACAGCGAGGGAATAGAATTCCCCGATGTATGGCTAAGCAAAAATATGGTTACAAAACGCTTCCCTTATGGGAAACTATAGACAGTTTTAGGATTCAAAGTTCCTCATCATGGTATCGCTCCATGCCCTGCCGCCACTCGGATGAGGATAAGATTTACAACAACGCCAACGTACCGCCCTATCGGTCTATGTCTATTGTACCTATTTCGTTAAGGCGAAAAACAACATCACCCCAACACCACGGGGCGCTTTGGTTTCTCTATTCCCCGTTGGCTCAATCTTCTTGCATACATTGACTGAGGGCTAACATGCACACCGGCTTCTGTAGCAGCCCATTGATACTTGGGGCTACCAGCTTTCAAAGCACTCATAGAAGGAGCTTTCTCTTTTAGCCACTTGTCCAACCACAACTTCTTCTTTATGACCTCCTCTACGTTTGAAGTGTTTGCAGGATGCACCTCTACATAATAGACCTTTCCATCATAGCCGACCGCATAATCCCACCGCGATTCATTGGGATAGAGCATCTTAGTTTCTTCGTCAATATTCAGGCTACCATCAAGCCTTCTGGCCTCCTTCACCATCACTGCCCGCTTGTCAGCCTTTACTATTGCCTGCAATCCTTCACGATAACCATGCTGCACGTCCGGCGTATTCTCTATGGCCTTTCGAAAAGAGCAATTGGCTTTATCCGCTCCTGCTGTCTTTTGCTTCTTACCCTTACTCATCACAATACTTCGTTACAAGTTCAGAGGCCCGAGTGGCAAAAGAAGAAAGGCCACCCCATTCGCTCACGACGGGTTGGTCGTCCAAAGCATCAAGGGAGGAAATATCAACACTCTCAACCTTCTCACCCTTTCTTTCAAAAGCGTAGGTTCTGATGGACTTATCAAAGATGCCAGCAAAGATGCCAGCCCCTTTCCCCGAGACATCAAAGAGCTTTGCCAATCCTGCCTCTTTGTTTTTATTTGCAGATTTTTTTAGGATGTTGAAAGCCCACACAAACTCGAGAGGGACGGTAGAGTGAGTAGATACGATGACTTTTTTACCCATTTGTACCAACTCCAGTATTTCCAACAGCACAGACATGATCGCTTTGGGATGAAGTCCCATTTCGGGCTCCTCGATCACAATATACTCATACTGATCCTTGTTGAGCAACTGCATAGGAGACCCCGACACACAGTAGAAGCCCATCAGCAAGGGCATAAACTCCTTCTGTCCAGCACTCCACGTCATAAACGGCATATCCATCCCGTCCACCTTCATACGCATTTTGCGCTGTCCATTCTCATTTTCAAGTTCCACCCTTCCACCATGAAAAATAGAAATGTCAAAAGACTTTTTCTGCGCACTCTTCAGGCGAGTTTTTACGGGAAACAAGGTAGTATTCCCTCCCAAGCCTATCGACATAAACACACGCAGAATCTCACTAAACTGGCGCAACACATAAGGAGCCGTAGGGTCAAACTCTGAAAACGCCTTGGGCCGCCCATCCGAAATGCTAAACACCCTTTGAGCAGGTATGTAGAACACCTTCTCCTCCGCCTCCTTCGCATGATTCCTCATCAACGAAGTCACAGCAGAAGCCTCTCGCCCGTCATAAACTATTTTGGTGTTCTCCCCCCAAATACCAGCCATACCATTGCCGAAGTACGCCTCCAACAAATAGGAAACATTACTCTTGCTGATGATATAATTATACTTCCTCAGCGTTTCGACAATGGCTTCCTTGTCTTCCAACAGTTTCAGCAGTTCAAGAAACAGGCTTTTACCCGAAGCTTGCGCGCCGACAAGAATGGTAAGATCACCAAACTCCACATGAGCCTTGCCTATCGGTCCAAAGTTTTCTACTTTCAGTTCATTCATATCTCAAATGTCAAATGAAGTCTGCAAATATACACTTTCCTTTGCTTCCCTGCAAGTTTTCCCCCAAGTTTCTTACCGTATCGCAGCTGTAGTTCTAGCTGTTTCCCTTACCAGCATGTATTTGAGCATAGAATAGGTCAACAATTCAGGGCGAAGATGCTAAGACATATCAAACATTTCAGAAAATTCTTTCCTATATTTTTTGTCATAGCCTTGTCTCCAAATATGTAGTCAATATTTTTTTCACTCTCAGTTTCTGTGCGTATTCATGAAGTAAAGACACATTGCGGGTCTCCTTTTTGAGATAGTTGTCTATCACCTCACCGCAAACATCAAGCCCAATCTTGTTTCGGTACTTTACGGCATCACAGACTGTTCGCTCCATATCCGTAATGAGTACTTCGTATACTGATATGTTCTTCTTTACTATACCAAACTCCAAATTCTCCTTTTTCCAATAATAGAGGTCAATCGGTGGATATTCGGGCAAGCGCACCTTTCGTTTGGCTTCAATGGCAATGCAAGTAGCGGAAGGCACTTGCGTGGAAAGCCCATAATGAGCAAACGCACTATACAGGCAAAGCACTCCATGCGGAACTATACGCTCCACATCTATCATGTTATTTGCCAACGCAGACATTTCCACATAAACACCATTACGAATCCGCATAAGCGTTCCGTCTTCTATTGCACGGCGAAGCTGTTCATACTCGCCACGGCTTTTCACTTCGCCTGTGGTTATGAACCCACCTCGCTGTTTGAGCGTGTCAATAATTTTACTTCTATCCATACCACTCTTATTTTCGTGCAAAGATACAACTGCTTATTGATAATAAAGAATGTTTTGTGTTAAAAATTACGGAGAACATATGTAACGTCCGTAACACCTTACATTGCAACCAAACTCCGTTTTCATCCTTTCCACGATACGACCAGGAGGTTCATCCCTTTCCTATGACACCAACAATAATAACCGTGTTGACCAATGCTTCCGCCTCGCTCTCTAACAGGTTTTCTCACACATAGTGTATCATGACTACAAATATACACTTTCCTTCGCTTCCCTGCTAGTTCTCCCCAAGTTTCTTTGCCATACTTCAGATTATCCGTCAAGTGACAAACTCTAGCCATAAGCCTACACGGTTATGCCAATATAAGAACGAAGCAGCTCGACGCTGGTGTCAGCAGGAAGGATGAGCGTCACGCCATTGGGATAGACCAGTTTTAGACAAGGACTGCGGGAGGGGCAACCATTCGCCGCCACACGCATTTCCTTCGCCTCACTGTCACCGATCACAACCTCGGCGAACTTTGGCTTGCTGTTGTTGAATGCTTTCTTGCCTTGTACCATAATTTGAACATTTTAAATTCTGGTGCAAAGGTGCGAAACTTTTTCTAGGCGCACAATACGGCTTTCACCGAATACTTACAAAATAATTTACCATATGCTAAAGCTAAAATCAAAAAGGAGAACTAAAACAAACCTCTGAGGATCATTAGTGTGTGGAGCAAGCTCCTCGGAATGTACTAAGCAATAGCCATGGCATTGAAAGAAGTCAGTTGAAAACTGTACTTTTTCGTTGCCTCGCCCATTCGTATGTACCGCCGCTTCTTCTATTTTACTTAGAATCTGCATTAGACTGTCTCTTCGGGTCTGAATTAGTTCTCTGTATTTTCTATTCGTATGGCGAATGATATTCCTTCTTGCTTAAGAAATATACCAAAGCATGATTCTTGTCCCAGTCAAAGAACCAACGTTTTGGTTTTGCCAACTTTGAACGTTTTTTATATGCCTGTGACTCACTTACTCCCGTCGCTTTTCGTATTATATTCATACCAACACTTTTCTCCACGTATGGACATGTCATAATATCAAAGAACAAATGAGCGTTTTCAGATTTTTTTAATACTTGCTGTTCCGGAAAACGTCTGATGATTTCCTTTTCGATAATATCCTTTATCGGTTGATAATATTTATCTTTCTCAATTAAGTATAATAGTGTACATATTTGGAAATAATTAAGCTTGCTATAGCTTTCTTCCATATTGCAATTTATCCCAAATAATGATTTTATTTGTTCTATCGTTAGCTTATAACCAATCAATCTATTCAGAGTTATCAGCAAATTAAGTGCTTCCATATTCATATTAGATTCACATTTTTCATTCTTGTAGATGTCAAGTATACGTTTTGCTTCACGGCGAATTCTGTTCTGCAGTTCCTGCTTTATGTTTTTATCTTTGCAAGTATCCGCCCATCTCACAATACATTCCAAAATTGAACACAATCTATATGAGGCAGTAGTATGCATATCAAGTGAGAAGATATAAAATGAAATCTCTGTAAATACGGTCAATAAGCCTAATGAAGGTACACGTTTCGCTTTTATTTCAAATCTAATTTGCCGTAACAAGAGCGTTAACACATATTTATTCAAATCACCATATGTTTGTTGATATTGATGCGCTATTGAACGAAATTGTTTGATGAATAGTGTAAAGACGCTCATATCTTTCTTGATTCTCTTCGCATAAATTCCATCATCGTTTACTTGCAAATGGTTTTCTTTAAATTCTACAATCAGTCTATTCAGTTGTCGCTTTGCATCACTGACACCTGTAGTAAACGGACGAACACAATATTCGAGTTTGCTCTTGTTAATATCCATCTTATAGAAAGCCAATTGTTCTTGATACACCGAGCAAACATTCTCTAATATTTCTCGTGATGTCGCATAGACATAAGAATCATCCACATAGCGTCTTATTTCATAGTCACGCCCCAACTTATATCCATATTGCTCCTTCAACTCTCGAAGAATGGCTAAATCGACTGCTTGAAGTATAATCTCCGCAAATATTCTTGATATTTCTGGTCCCACAATGATGCCATTTGTTTCGTTATAGTTGGCATGTTGCATCAGATGGTCAAAATCATTCTCAAATGTCTTGGCTTTGGTATTTTTCTTTGCTATATCTTTGCCTTTTACCGCCCATGTCACAGAGTGCGTATAAATATGGTAGAAACATCCAGAGACATCTATCTTCAACATATGAGAGTATTTTTGCTCAAGTCGCAAACTGTCTCCACTTTCAAAGAACTTATAAACCAAATCATACTTCTCATATTTAAAATATGAACGATAGCGAATATCAACCTCATCCTCCTCCACTTCGACTGGTCGTTCCAACTCATCCTCTGATGTTATTTCCTTATCAACTTCCTCAGATGGAAATATACACTTGGCTTTTTTGACAATATGCCGAATAGAGTAAGGACTAAACGAACATAGATTAATCATGTAATCATCATATTTCGCATAATGTTCCACACAATCTAATTGTGTCATTGGATGCATTAAACTCAACTTTCGACTTCGCTCACCTCCTATTCTTCTGATATCATAATCAAATGATATTGTCCATGTACCAGATTTTACAATACCATTAAAAACATCAAAGAATGTCTTACGCAATGATTCATTCTGCATATTTTCATAGAACGCTTCATTATTCAACACAAGAGGCAATTCGTATGGCAACACCTCTGTCAGAAGCACTCGATATTTATTATTCAAGTTTCGTTCTGTTCTCATAACCAACAATTTGTAATTGTTCTCAATTGCTCTTTTGTAAAATGGTGATTTACATGATGTTCAAAGCCAAAGCGAAAAGAGTATTTCTCTAAATCCCTCAACTTGTCTTTCGCCAGCCTCAGTCTGCTGCCCAACCTTCCTCTTTGACAATGTAGTAATCGTTGATAAAATCTATCCAAATCGTTTACTCCCGTCATATTTGTAGCCATCCTATAATTAAAATAGATGCCGACTTTAATTGGAAGCAAAGTGTCCTCCCTGTATATGGTAAAATTTCCTGTCAGAAATTTAATTCTCATTTTAAGGAGGTCAAAATTACGGTCTTTAGCAAAGCGCACAAAAGCTTTAGTCAACTTTGTCTTGACTTTCTTTATCTTCTTCTCTGCAATAGCAATGTCCAGCGATTTGCCAACCTTATTAAAAGCATATCCAAGATAAACAAGATTATTTGACTTGGTGGAATCCCATATATATGACTTTTTCCCATTAAGAGCCAGACCAAGTTTGGAAAGCTCTGACTTTGCAGTTTCCATTACCACATTCGCGCTATGTTGATCACTACAAAACACAATTATATCATCAACAAATCGTGCATAATAGTATACGCCACCAACTCGTCTTATACTTAAATCGAAGTATTTCATGTATAATTCTGACAACACAGCACTTATACCCAGTCCCCTTGGAAGGCCTGTACTTAAAGCAATAATCGGATTATTGAATAGTGTCTGCAATAAAACCAATGTAGTATACGATAATCAGGCATCTTCTACCAATTTCTTCAAAATGGCTTCACGATTGATGCTCTCATAGAAATGTCTTACGTCCAATCTAACCACCCACATATCCACATTCTCACATAAAAGAATCTTCATCTGTTTAATGATAGTGTTCCTATCCGTTTGATGAACTGAATATATCTTTTGGATGTTCTTTTGAATCTTCCTAAGAATCAATTTTTGACAAAGATAGCAGAATTCGTGCTTATCTCTACCATTAAGAAAAAGATCATCTGATTGTTTAATTTCAAACTGATATGTACTATCAATTAAAGAATCATCCAATTCTTCATCAATGGCCTTTACAAGGTCTTCCTTTTTCTGACCACTATTTCTCCTTTCTGCCTGTGTTGCACAAACATATAGTTCACTTGGAGAGAATGATTGATTATACATTACCTAATTTCCGCAGCACTATGAGTTAGCATTTTTTAAGTACCTGAGCAACAAAAAGGTAACTATTCAGCAATAGTGTAGGCACGCACCTCCTACCA